>VFQT010001968.1_pt1 | contig 22524 bp, 13 predicted proteins | sample 3512381 | NCBI WGS metagenome assembly VFQT01 (sample SAMN10412376, study PRJNA504923) | tailings metagenome | isolation source: Relicate 2 Philex TSF3 active mining site | place: Philippines: Tuba, Benguet | collected 2017-08-29
CATCCGCGCCCGCGGTGACCACGAAATCATCGAAGGTGTAAACCACCGCCGCGCTCTGCGAGACGTCCACATCGCCGCCAAGTTTGACCGCAAGGTCAAGAAGCAGGCGGTCGGCCGACGCCCGAGGGAGACCTGTCAGCATCGTTGCGTCCGTTGCGGTGATACGCCCGCCATGGTCGCGGATGAAGCCGATGAGGTTGTAGCGTTCGGCGTCTTCTGACGTTGGTGTTCGAATTGGACCGAAGACGAAATCCCGGACCGCTCGGAAGAATGGCGGCTTGCCGCTGAGCTCCTCCTTCTCGAGGGGGAAGTCGAGGCTGCCAGAGCTCCTCGTGCGCAGGTTTGCGAGCAGGTCGCGGAGGCGCTTGACCCGACGGGCCGAGCGCAGTCTCTTCTCCTCACGCTTTGCGCTCTTCACCTCGCCCTGCTTTTCGCGGAGGGCATGACGTGCGGCCATCAGCTCGGGCTGTTTCCGCGCCACCGTCTTCTCGTAGATCTTGTCGCCAGTTTTGTTGACGCTGCAGCAGGCGTCGGCCTCGCAGCAACTTCCGCAGCCGTTGCCACAATCCCCGTTGCAGTTGCAGTCGCAATCGCAGTCCCCACCGCGTGCAGCGGCCGCGATGGCCGCCACGAGGACCGCGATGATAATGACGACATAGACGACAAAATACATGACGAGGGCGATCGAGAGCGCCGCGAAGAAGCTCCATTTGAAGAGGATCCAAAACGCCGTCCAGAGCTGCGAATACCAGGCAGGTGAAAACCGCGGCAAAGGTCGGCTCGTCTCGATGGAGTAGAGCATGCGCCCGTGGGCGTCGACCGCCACGTGCCCGCCGACATGAGAGAGGGCCGCGAGGATGTCCTGCTTGACCTCGTGGTCAGCGAGTCCCGCCTTTTGCGCGAGGTCGCCGACGGTCGCTTTGCCGCCGAGGGATTTTAGCGCCTCGAGGAGCTTCGAGTGAATTTCGGTCATGGTGTTCCCAGCGCGAGGGGGGTCGGATAGAGCCTCTCGACGCGCTTGAGTCCCGTGCGTGCCTTGTCCGCGAGGCCGAGGACGAGGGAGGACTCGAGGGTCTCGATGTGGCGACGGAGAGGGAGCCGTCTGAAGGCGTCGTGATGAGCGGTGATGAGGCCTTCGACGAGGCCAGAGAGGAAGTGCATACGGCGCGGAGACAGGTGGCCAAGCGCAACATCTATCGGGTTGAAGCGCCGCTCGATGCGGTCGCGCTCGAGGTCGTGCAGGGCGTCCACCATGTATAGGAGGCGACCGAGGGTCTCACCGAAGTGGCGACAATTTGCCACCTGTTCGATTCCGAGGGAGAGCGAGCTCGCGAGCCAGCCAGAGACGAGGCCGAGGGCTTCACTCGTCGGGGAGGAGAGCGCGTCGAGGTCCGAGACCGGGTTCGACTCGAGCTCGCGCTGTCGCCTCAACGTTTCCTGGAGCTGTCCGACTGGGAAGCCATGGTCGCCTAGCCTCGAGCTACCAGTTGCGAGGTCGCGCTCGAGGAGGGAGGTGGCAAGACGCGAGAGAAGCCCCTCCCGGTCGAGGCGGTCATCGAGGAGCTTCTCGCCCGCGAGCGCGAGCTGCAATTCGGCGATGGTCGCGACGAGGGGTGACTCCGGGTCGAAGGCGCGTCGCTTTGTCAATTTCAGGGTCAGTGGGCAACGCACGCGCGTGCGCTCGAGAGGCGCCTCGGAGAGAGCCTCGGCCATCACGAGCAGCAGACTCGGGTCGGTCGCCGCGAGCATGCGCGTCCGCGTCCGGAAGGCCCTTCCGTAGTGCGCACACAGACCGCACTGCGCCTCGGAGAAAGCGTGGCGCCCGGCATGCGAACTGCGCTTGTCGAGCTCGAGCCAACCGTACATGCAGACGACATTAATCTCGAAAGGCCGTCTCGTTCAACGTCGCCTCCGGCCCTCACGGGATGGCCGACCTCGCGGACCGTCTCGTCGGTGGCGCGCGGTGGCGTCTGCCTCGGTCTCGAAGGGGGCGAGCTTCCTCAATCGAACGAGGAAGAAGGCATCCCAGATGGCATTCGGGAGGACGCGACGAGCCGCTTCGAGACCGAGGAGGCCGCGCATCGAAGGGGTGTCGGCAGGGAAGGGGATCTCCTCGGCGACGACCGCCCCGCCATGTCGACCGAGCACGTCGAGGACGACCTGTTCGTTCTCTTCGGGGGCGAGGCTGCAGGTGCTGTAGACGAGCGTGCCTCCGACCTTGAGCGCCTTGAGTCCGCTCTCGAGGAGGCCCCTCTGCTTGTGGGCACACTCCTCGAGTTTGCGCGGGCTCCAGTGGGCCATCGAGTCCTCGTCGTTTGCGTCGAAACGCGCCTCCGAGCTGCACGGCGCATCGATGAGGACGCGGTCGAAGCGCTCTGGGACGGCATCACCGACGTGTCGACCGTCTTTCAGGAACAGCCTCACCTGCGCTGGGTCGCGCGGCGCCCCGTAGCGTTCGAGCATCGCCTGGAGTTTGAAGAATCGTGGCTTTACGGACTCGACCGCCGCGAGATAACCAGCGCTGCCCCGCGTAAAAAGCCGCGCCGCGAGCTGCACCGATTTGCCCCCTGGTGCGGCACAGAGGTCGAGGACCTGCTCGCCCGCCTTCGGCGCGAGCACCGCGGGTGGAATCAAGCTCGACGGGTTGATCACATACAACTGCCCCGCCTCGACCGCGTTCGAGCGAGTCACCGCCTCACGTGCAAGCCCCGTCACGACGAAGGCCCTCGAGGTCAACGGGTCCGCCCCCTCATCGAAGACATCGTAGGCCACCTGCCCGAGGGTGGCCCCCTGTTCTCCGAGGGTCACCAAGGCCGCCCCCGTCGGGTCGCGGAGCGGATTGCTCCACACGACAAGCGCCTTCTCCATGCCGAACGAACTCAGCACCCCCTTGAGCTCCGAGGGCGGGATGATGGTCGCGAGACGCTGTTCGAACTCCTTCGGCAATCCCATGAAGACGTCAGTATCACGGCGCCCCTCACACCGGATACCCCCTGCTGCACAACATCTTGCGGAACGCTTCGCGAACCATCAGCCGACGTCGTGACACACTCCCCGATTGCCATTAGCATCGTCACGTTTCGGGGACAGGCCAACTGTCTCCCAAAGCCGAATCACCCGGGAGGGGTGGTAGGAGTTGAGTGTCATGTCGACAGACAAGCTTCGGGAACTCGCATCATCGGCGAACGACGCCATGCGAAAATTCGGCCTCGAAGGACTCGAAGCCGAGGTCGTCCTCATCCTCGATGTGTCGCGGTCGATGTTCCCGATTTATCGCGCCCGCATCGTTCAGGACCTGGTCCCGCAGTTGCTCGGACTCGCCCTCAACTTCGACGACGACGGCATCATCCCGGCCTACGCCTTCGGCGACCACTGCCGTCACCTTCGCGACCTCCGCAAGACCGACTTCCTCGGTTGGGTCGACCGCGACGTCATCCGCACCGGCACCGACTACCAGTCATCCTGCATGTATGCGCCGGTCATCAACGAGGTATGCCGCTACTATTTCCCCGAGGACTGGGACAGGCCCGCTCTGAAGGAGACCGTCGGCCGCATCTTCAAGCAGGAGAGGGTCGTCTACCCGATGCTGTCCGCGCCGCGCACCTGTCCGGTCTTTGCAATTTTCGTCACGGGCGGGGACTGCGAGGACCAGAACGAAACGGCCGACGTCATACGGCGCTCGAGCCGGCTCCCCATCTTCTGGCAGTTCATCGGCCTCTCGGCACAGGGGCGCCTCTCTCCCTTCCGCTTCCTCAAATCCCTCGACAAGCTCGGCAACACCTACGTCGACAACGCGGGCTTCTTCGAGCCGGGCGACGTCCGCAATCCGGCCTCGCTCTATCGCGGCCTCCTCAACGAGCTACCCGAATATCTCCCGCGCCCCGAGGTCAAGGCCATGCTCCGCCCGAAGGAGCTCGGTGGTCTCGATACCCGCGGCCATCGCCCGACCATCGATGCACAGAATCCCAATGACGTGCAGTTCGAGCTCAGCGAACGCCTCTCGGCCACGATCAGCGCTCACGAACCGGAACCCGAGGCCGAACCAGAACCCGAGCCCGAGCCCGAGCGGGACCTCTCGGTGTTGCGTGAGAAGTTCAGCGAGGTCGAATGGGTCGAGGGCACCCAGGGTGGTCGCGGCGCGGTCCGAGCCGCCGCGCCTCTGCAGCGAAAGACCGAGGACGTTCCGACGACAGGCGAGAGGCGTCGCGCCCGCCCCTCCGAGGCCCAGCAAGAAGAGGTGGTCCGCAAGGAGGACTCCCGCGTGCGGGTCTCCGAGCGCCTCGCGCGCCTCAAGTCGTCTCTCGCCACCCAACAGGCGCCACCTGATGCGCCCTCCGATCCTTCACGCAACGCCCGCGTCGATGTGGAGGCTCTCAAGGCCCGCATCACCGCGCAGGTCTCCGAGGATGACGCCACGGTCGCCGCGACTGGTCATGTCGTCGACCAGGAGGGCCTCCCCCTGCGTCCTCAGCCGCCAGTCCGCCCACAGCCGCCCGCCCGTCCCCAGCCCCCTCCGCGCCGCAAGTGAGCTCCATGTCGACCTCGACGATCGTCCCCCTCATGAACCATCCTTCGAAAAAACTTGTCGCGACCGCACTCTGCCTCGCTGTCCTCGGGGCCTGCTCCGACGATGAGGGGATGGCCATTCTCGACACCGGAGGTGGTGACATCGCGGACACCACTTCGCCTGGCAATTCCGATACGGGCCTGTCTTCCGATGCGCTTGCCGATACCGCGAGCGACACCCTCGTCCCAGCCGACACCGCAGGTCCTCTCGACACCTCGAGTCCGGCCGACACCACCCCCTCGGATATCCAGTCCGAGGTCATCGAGACCCAGATTTGCGACGCGGGCACCTATATCTGCGACAATCTCACGACCCGTCGTCGCTGCGCCGAAGACGGAAAATCCTATCTCGAACCAGAGAGTTGTGAGGCCGACGAGAGTTGTAGAAATGGCATATGCCAGCCTCGGTGTCCAAATGATCCGAAATTCGGCGCCTATGTGGGGTGTGAATTCTGGGCAACGGATTTGCCAAATTATCCCGACCCGACCCTCAACCCCACGCCCGAGAATCTGCCCTGGGCCATCGTCATCTCTAACCCCGGCAATCTCGAGGTGCGAGTCGGCTTTGAAATGCCGCCGCTCTTCACCTACACCCCTGCCGATGACCTTGTGCCCGCGGGCGAATCTCGCGTATTCGAATTGCCGAATATCAACGTCCAGGGCACTTCGAGAATGCCAAAAGGTGTCCATGTCGTCGCGACCGGACCGGTCCTTGCCCACCAGTTCAACCCCTGGGACAATCGATTTTCGAACGATGCGTCCATGCTACTACCCGACCCCCTCCTTGGCGTCGACTACGTCGTACTGAGCTGGGAGACAAGCCCCCTCGACCTCTTCCAACTGCCGGGTTTTCCGCCAGGCAACAACCAGAACGGCTATTTCACCATCATCGCAGCTTATGACAACACCTCTGTCACTATCACGGTGACAGCACCGGTAAGGGCGAGCGGGTCCATCCCCGAGCTCTCCCCCGGCCAGACCTATTCCGCGACGCTCAAGCGCGGGGACGTCCTCTCGATCCAGACCGACCAGAAGACGCTCACCGGGAAAGGAGACCTGTCCGGCACCACCATCACCGCGACCAAGCCAATCGCGGTCTTTGGCGGCCACGAGGAGGCTGTCGTCGGTGACCCGGTGCCTTCCACAGGTGGTGAGGGCGGACCGACCACCACCGCGCCCTGCTGTGCAGACCACCTCGAAGAGCAGATGTTGCCAGTGCCGTTGCTGTCAAATCGCTATTTTGCGGTAAAATCGCCGCCGCGAGGAACAGTGCAAATCGAAAATGATTTCTGGCGCATCCAGGCGGCCGAGCCAAATGTCACCATCACCACCAATCCGCCCATCGCAGGCGCCAACGGCGTGACGCTCGCGAACAAGGGCGACTTCGTGCAGGTGAAGGCCAATATCTCCTTCGAGGTGCTCGGAACTGGCAGATTGCAAATCGGTCAGTATCTCAGCTCGCGCGATACGACCGAAGATTTCACCGGTGATGCGAGTCTCGTTCTCATGGTCCCCGAGGCCCGCTATCGGAAGGATTACGCCTTCATGGTACCCGAGCGCTACGAACGGCTCCGCCTCGCCATCGTGAAGCCCCAGGGGGCGACGGTCTCGGTCGACGGCAATATCGTCCAAGCCCAGAACTTCTCGCCCATCGCGCAGAGCGGCTTCGAGGCGGGCTATTACGACGTCACGCCGGGCTACCATGTCGCAGGCTCGACAAGCCGCTTCGGACTCTTCGTTTACGGCTATAACAACGCCGTGTCGTTCAGCTATATCGGTGGTCTCGCTGGACCTGGCGAATGAGGCTCCGACACTTTATCGGATTTTTGTCGGCCCTATGTGCCATCGCTGCCTGTCGCTCGCATGAGCCGACTATCGAGACGGATACATTTGACGATATTACCGAAGACGTCTCGTCAGATATCGCTGAAATTGACAAGGACACCGCGGACCTCGACGGCATGGACGTCTCCATTCCCGAGACCCCGAGGTGTGACGAGGGCTTCGAGGCCTATCCGCTCGAGCCGAGCGCCGACTTCGAGCTCATGACCCTCGCGGGTCCCTTCCGACTGTCCGAATCCTGGACGGGCTGTGCGACTCACGTCTTCCTCGTCTCCTTTCCGGATGTGCCAGGACTCGATCGCTCGTTTTTCAAGACATCTCCGGAGCTCCTTTTTTCCGACGGGCCTGAGCCTGCTCACTACCATTTCGTCTCGGACGCCGAGACCGAGGACGCGCGCATCGATGCCCTCCTCGATATTGCCGCGAGAATCGATGCCACCGCAAATATCTACCTCAAGGAGGAATCGCGGCGCACCGAGGCCCTATCCCGCATTCACTATGTCGTCGACCGGGCCTGGGACCTGTCTGGTCTTCCGGGTGACTTCATCCGCGAAGAGCTCGCCTATGCAGCAGATCCCGCCCACGGCGTCGACCTCGGCGAGCGAGGTGTCTTCTACCCGCCCCCGCCGTTCTTTTTCGCGCTCGGACCCGACCAGAAAATCGAGGACGGTGACAGCCTCGCGCCACTCGTCGGGAGCCCCCAGACTGTGGGCATGGCCGCCTATCTGCCTGCCTACATCGGTTGGCGACACGGCCTCGAGGCCCGCCTCGAACGCGAAGTCGCTGTCGTCGTCCCCCTCATCGACGAGGAGGCTACCGCGCGCATCTTCGAGCGCGAGGTGGACCTTCCCGACGGAAATTTCGATACGCTGCAATTCGATGTCGAGGTCCGATGTGACGCGCGAAATCCATTCGCGTGTTCTGAATGGGATCGCATCGCCAATATCTCGCTCTGTGTGACCGATGATTGCGCGACGCGCCATGAGCTCGTCAGGTGGATCACCCCCTATTGGAGGCGCGGGATTCAGCGCTATCTGCTGGACGCCTCTGCCCTTCTTCCGCTCTTTCCAAATGGGACCGCACATCTCCGGGTCGAGCTCGGACCCGACTGGGAGCGTCCCACGCCACAAGGGGTGAAGGTGTCCCTTCGCCTCTCCGATTCGCCTGACAAATTCGCTCCCTCGGGGGTCATCCCGGTGGCGACGAGCGACGCCTTCGACGCCGATTATGGCAAATCCGTCCTGTCCGAATTCGAAATCCCCGAGGGGGCGACACGCGTCGAACTCATCGCCCTCATCTCCGGTCACGGCCAGACCGAAAATGACAATTGCGCCGAGTGGTGTGACCATCGCCACGTCTTCTCGATCGACGGCAAAGCCCTCCCTCCCATCCTGCACGAGGGCCCTCCTCTCGGCGATATGCGCGGTTGCGCGACCCTCTCGAAGTCCGGCGTCCTGCCTGGTCAATGGGGCAACTGGGCCCCCCAGCGCGCCTTCTGGTGCCCGGGTCTCCCAGTCTCCTGGCATATTCGCGACATCACCTCACTCGCCACCGCTGGCCGCCATGACCTGTCACTTTCGGGCACCCTCGGCGAGGGCATCCTCCCCCGTGGCGGCGACATCGCGCTCAGCGCCTACATCATCTGGTATCGCTGACCGCCACGGCCTGTCGGCCCCACCCGACCTCACCGCGTGTCGCCTTCCTCTCGCCCACGCGGGAGTCTCGGCTTCCAGTCGAAATGGCCGAAAGCCTTGTTCACGGCTCACTGGGTGCAGGGCTTGGGCACATGGCTCTTTAGCGCCTTTCCGTCGGCGCTGGTCGTATAGACCGAACCGGGCGAGGGTCGGCTCTCGACGAAGATTACCTGGCCCTCCTTCGTGAGGACCGAGGCGCCTTCGTGTTTTGGTGCAGAATCGCCAGCAAGGGTCTTGAGGTCGACCGTGGCGGTAACCTGTCCCGAGGTCACATTCTGCAGAACGGCCCGCTCGCCGGTCGCCGAGCGGAAGACCCAGGTCGCGTCGTCGATGCGGGCGAATTGTCCGTCTTTTGCGAAGAGCGGATTCTCGCCGCCGATATCTGCGATTTTGGCGCCTGTCTTCGGATCGGCGAGCCACGATTTGCCATTTCCGGCACATTCGCCCGTCGAGACCAGGAGTGATTCTCCGACGAAAGCGGCGAAGGTGCAGTCGGGCAAATCACCTGGTCCGATGTCGACGGACTGGATGACCTCGAGGGATTTCGTGTCGTAGATTTTGGCGCGCCTCATCCCTTCGTCCCAGGCGGTGAGCACGACGCGTGCGCGGTCCTTGTCGAAATGGCCTGCGAGGACGGCGCCGGTGTGCAGGTCCTTGCAGCCCGCTTCGGCGCTGAGACAGAGTTTGATGATGGGCTTCTTGTCGTCGCGGACGAGGCCGTCGTCAAAGCCCGCAGGGTAGGGGGCGATGCGGTCGAAGTCGGTGTCGGAGACCTCGATGACGGTGCGCTTGCCGGTCTCGAGATCGAGGCTGACGCAAAGGCGCTTGCCCGACTGTTCCCCGCAGAGCTCGACGGCGTTGTCACGGATGCGCGCGAGGTCGGGCTCGAGTCCCCCGAGCACCTGCATGACATCGGCTGGCGTGCAGTCGGTGTCCTTTTTGTCGGCTGCGGTGTCCGCCACCGGGGCGACCTCTGGCGGGGATGATGCCACATCGGGTGTTGAGGGCGCCTGCGCGACGTCGGTCGAGACGTCTGCCGATGGACTCTCCTTTTTGCCACAACCGGTGACCGACAGGCCAAGGGCGAGCATCCAGGGACCCACCTTGAGGAGGGGCTGAAGGCGAGCATCGAGAGTGCGAAGGGGCTTCATGTGCGTCATCTGCGTGCCTCGTGACCTGGGAGCGGGGAAAAACCCCGTTCGGTTGCGTGACTCTAACCGAGGCTCGCGCTTTCGACCACAGTGGACGTGCTCGTTCAGTCGCGTGCTTGTCCGAAGCGCCACTTCAGGCCGAGCTGCGTCGAGACAGGACGGGCGGGGCGAGCGCCGAGGGGGCGACGGCTGCCGACGGCCTCCTCCATGAGGAGATTTTCCCCGCGCAGGTAGACCTCGAGCCCCACGCCCACATCGAGTCCCCCGAAGAGGTCGAGGGTGTGGATCGCGTCGGTCACGAGCACATCGCTCGCGTTGCGGGGGCCAGCCGACTCCAGCATTTCGCCGAAATAGCTGAAGGTCGCGAGCAGGCGCCCCTTGTGATGGGACAGCCCGACCTGGACCGAGACCTGGTGGTCTGGCACATAGGGCAGGAAGTCGCCGGCCTCGACTTCACCGAATTGCGGATTTTCCGAGGTGAAGTCCGTATCGAAAGTGGCATGCGTGAATGTGTAGGCGATTTTCACCGGGAGCTCGAAGCCGCCGCCGAGGGCGAAGCGGTGGCCGAGGGCCGCCTCGAGGCCGAGGACGGTAACCGCACCGGCGTTGTACTGGCGGTCGACATTGGCCTCGTCACAGCCGCTCGCGAGGGTGCAGGTGCCAATGAGGTTGTCGTAGTCGTTCCAGAAGCCAACGAGCTCGGCGAGCGAGCCGAGGTCCGGGTCGAGCCAGCGAAAGCCCGCTTCCCAATTGAAGCTCGTCTCGGGCGAGATTTCGTCGGACTGACCGGGAGCGACCGGGGAAAAGCCGCGATAGACCCCAGCGAATATGCCAAAATCGGGGACGATTTCGCGGTGGATGCCGAGGCCTGGGAGGAGAACGGTGTCCGATGTCTTGATTTCCGAGACATCGGTTCTTGAATCAGTGAGTGAGGTGGTGATCCACTCGAAGCGGAGTCCGGGTGTAAAGGTCCAGCCGTCGCCCGAGGCGGCGTAGGTGAGCCAGCTCGCGAGCGCGAGGGCGCTCGAGGCGTTGTCGACGGTCGTGACCGGGCTCTCGTCCGGGACGAGGACGCCAGCGCGCATGACGTGGGCTTCGTCCTTGTGCAGGCGGTCGACCCCGTCGGCGTGCAGTCTCATACCGAGGTCGACCTTGTGTCGGAAGTCACCCGAGCGAGCCCGATGACCCACAACGGACTCGAGACCATAAATCGAGTATTCCCTCGCTTGGTTTCCGAGGACGAGCGCGTGGCCGGGTTCGGTCGAGTCATCGAGGCCTTCGAGGATGCGCATGAACGGGACGTTGAGCGGGTTGTCGGGGTCGGCGAGGATCGCGCCGAGGCTGGGGCCGTCACGGAATTTACCGAGCTTTTTCCAGGTCCGATCGAAGCGCTGGGTGTAGGCGGTCGTGCGGAGGTCGGTCGCGTCGTGGGTGAAGGTGTGGGCGAGGGCGAGAGCGAAGCGGTTCCATTCGATGTGGTCGAGCGCGCTCGCGGCGTAGCGACGCCAGGGGTTTTCTTCGAAGTCGGCGTCGGTGAGGCCGAGATAGGTCTCGTTCGAGGACTCGCGCGAGAAGGAGAGCTTGAGGTCGAGGCGGTGGGCGGAGACGCCGTAGCGGTCGGAGAAGAGGTTCCCCTTGAGCATCGCTTCGGTACGGGAAAAGCCCGTGTCGGCTCGGTCTTCGGAGGGGGCGTCGAGCTGCTTGAAGCCGCCCGAGTCGAGGTGGACGACCTCGGCGAGGAGGCCGCCCCGGGCCCACGACTGGCCGAGGTGGGCGTGGACCTTGCCAGTGAGGTGGTCGAAGGCGGCGGCGGTCCCGAGGCTGAGATCGAGGGCGCCCTCGAAGTCGCGGGGCACCCTGCGGGTCTGTAGATCGATCGCGCCGCCGATGGTGTTCGGGCCGTACATGATCGCCGCGGGCCCCTTGAGGACCTCGAGGCCGATCATGCGGGTCATCATCGGGAAATAGTAGGCAGCGGGCGCACTATACGGCGCGGGCGCGAAGAGGATCCCGTCCTCCATGAGGGTGAGCTTCTGGCTTCGCTCGGAGCTGACGCCGCGGATGCCGATGTTCGGGCGGAGGCCGTAGCCGTCTTCGGTGCGGGCATAGACGCCAGGGACCTCGGCGAGGATGGCGTGGGGGTCGTCGTATTCCGTCGCCTCGAGGGTTTCTTCGTCGATAAGCGAGATCGAGCCTGCGGTCTTGAACATCGTGCGGCGCTTCTCGCGAATGACGGTGTCAGGGTTCCGGGGCTCGGTGGCTTCAGGGGCATCGGTGGTCGTAGGAGTTTCGGCATCGGCGATGTCGTCGGCGTCGTCGGGTTCGACCGGGGTCTCCGCGAGGGCCGCGGTCGGGAGGAACGCGACGAGGGCGATCGAGGCGAGGTGGGGTGATGCTGGTTTCATGGGACACTCCCTTCGGCGTGCTTCGAAGTTGAGAGTCGTTATCAATAGGCGCTGACAAAATGCAACACCGAAGTTCCCGGAACCCTGCGGGGGTATCGCAACTGTTTGGGGCTTTGAGGTTTTATCGGGGGTATCTTCAGGTCGCTGGCGCGGCCGATTCGTGAGCGGGCTCGGGCGGACCCAGGCGCTTTTCGATCACGACCGCACCTGCGACGTCTCCCCACACGTTCACTGTCGTCCTGAACCGGTCGAGGAGCCAGTCGACGGCGAGGATGAGCTCCACGCCTTCGATCGGGACCTTGGCGGCTTGCAGCACCATGACCATCGTGACGAGCCCCGCCTCGGGGATGCCGGCTGCGCCGATGGCCGCAAGCGTCGCCGTGATGACGATGAGGACCTGCTGAAGAAACGTGAGCTCCATACCGAGGGCCTGCGCGATGAAGATGACGGCGACGGCCTCGTAGAGCGCAGTGCCGTTCATGTTGACGGTCGCTCCGAGGGGAACGACGAAGCGGCTCGTCCGTTGGCTGACGTTCAGCTCCTCCTCGACCCCCTCGAGGGTGACGGGGATTGTGGCCGCAGACGAGGCCGTCGAGAACGCGGTGAACAGCGCCTTACCGACGCCGCGCGCGACCTCGAAGGGGCTCCGGCGGCCGAGGAACTTGATGAACAGTGGCAGGACGATGGCGCCGTGGATGAAGAGTCCGACGATGACCGTCAGCGAGTAGCCGCCGACGGCCGAAATCATGGCCCAGAACTGGTCTGAACCCTTCGCGAGCTCCTGACCGAAACGGCCTCCGATGAGGCCGAAGACGCCGACAGGGGCGAGCAACAGGACAAGGTGGACGAGCTTCATCATCGCCTCGTTGCCCCCCTCGCAGAAATCGAGGACCGCTCTGCCACGCGCCCCGAGGGTCGTGAGCACCGCGCCAAAGCAAAGGGAGAACACGATGATGGGGAGCATGTCGAGGTTGACGAAGCTCTTGATGAGGTTGTCAGACACGAAGGACAGCACGATGTCGACGAGACCGAGTTCCTGCTTGTTCGCGACCTTCTCGGGGACGTGCAGGGTGCCAGGGGCGAGGCCCTCGCCAGGCGCGAACAGATTGACGAGGACCGCGCCGAGGACCACCGCGATGACGGTCGTGACGAGGAAGTAGATGACGGTCTCGCGAGAGAGCCGCCCGAGCTTGCGGGTGTCCCCGAGGCCCGCGACCGCCGTGATCATGGCGAAGGCGACAAGCGGTCCAATCAGCATTTTCAGCGCAGAGATGAAGAATTTCCCGATCCAGCCATAGGCCGCCATGTCGGCGCCTAGGATGGCGACGCCTGTAAAAGCCCCGACGATACCTACGACGATGCCTGTGAGGATACCGCGTTTCTGGGCTGCAAGCGTCACGGCCATGAAGACGAGGGGGAGCGTCGCGACGAAAAAGCGCGTGCCAAAAGGCGCTTGGTTGTCACCTGTCAACGTCAACGTCAGCCCGAGCCCGAGGGCGACGAGGAGGTAGACGAGCCCTCGCCGGAGCACGTCAGGCCAGGGGGCTGCCGCGGGGACTGTCATCATCGGACTCCTGTCAGGGGGCATATCCCTGTGGTGATATTATTATGATTTTCTGTGCGATACATGGTGATTTGGCATATTCGCGTGACGCGCTATCAGCCGACCTCTTCGCAGCGCACCGCGACCTCGAGGGTCTCGGTGCCGCCTCCGACAAAGATGGTTCCGGACGTCGGGGTCGCGTCCATGTAGTTCCGGCCGACGGCGACGCGGACGTGGTCGGTCTGGGTCAGCACTCCGTTGGTCGGGTCGAAGCCGCGCCAGCCAGTCTCGGGGAGGTAGACCTGGGCCCAGGCATGCGTCGCCTCGGCCATGGCGCGGTTATGGTGCTTGGGTCCGGTGTAGAGGTAGCCGCAGACGTAGCGCGCGGGGATATTGAGGAGGCGCGCGAGGCAGATGAAGAGATTCGTGAAGTCCTGACAGACACCGCGGCGGTTGGCATAGACGTCGAAGGGGGTCGTGAAGACCGTCGTCGAGTTCTGCTTATAGGTGTAGTCGCGGAAAATCGTTTGGTTCATATCGACAAGCGAGTCGACGAGGTCATAATCGTTACGCTCGACGAAACTCATGGCATATTCGTGGAGCTCGATGAGTTGGGTTTCTGGCAATTCAGGTGGGAGCAGATAGGGCTGCAGCATGTGCCGCTGCCAGGGCATCCAATTGAGCGGGATGGTCGTTCGGGCGTGCAGCGGGCGGAGCTCGAAGGGGTCGGTGTCGAGGGTTACGACGAGCGCGTGGGATTCGATGGCGAGCTCCGTATAAGGGGTCTCGATGACGACGCGACGCGCGCGATTGCCAAAGACATCGGAATAATCGCGCCATTTTCCGTCGACCGATAGGCGCAGGTCATGGCGGGCGAGGCGTTGGAGGAGGTCGGTCACCGGCTCGAAGCGCAAGAGGTGTACCGAGCGCTCGACGGGTTTGTCGTAACGGTAGACGGTGCGGTGATGGATCTCGAGCCTGCGTGGAGGTGCGGTTCGGGGACGAGCGCGTCCGGGCGCGGGAGGTGCTGAGGCTGGGCTCGTCGGAGCTGCTTCGGCGCTCGTCGACGAGGGCTTTGCCGTCTCCTTCGCGGTCGTCGACTTCACAGGCGGGCGCAATTTCTGTGGTGCCAATTCCGCGAGGACCGCCCCCTGACGGACGACGAGGAGCGAGCCTGGGACGAGCTCACGCCAGGTCGCGGGGCCATCGCCATGGCTCTCGAGGATATTACTCGAGACGATGACGCCTTTTCGAGATTTTGCGCCACGTTTTGTCAAATTCACCGAGAGTTCGTCGTCTCCGAAGATGACTTCGTCGTATGGCGGTTTGAGCTCCCAGAGGAGGCTAGGCTGATGACCCTCGGAGTCGGTATGGATGGCGAGATCGGTGCCATCGGTCAGCGCGCAGGTCAGCACGCCGAGCTCATTCAGCGGGCTCATCCAGCGCTGCAGGAGGCGCGGGTCGAGGTCGCGCAGTCGTCTCACGCGTTCGGTCGCGAGCTTCGACATGAGGTCGCAGAAGACGAGCTCCGTGTCGGTCGAGCCCACCGGTTCGAAGAGTGCGTCGGGTCCAGGCGAGGGTCGGGTCTCGAGACTCCCCGAGTGGATGAAGAGCCAATCCCTCTTGCCCCAGGTCCTGAGGAACGGCTGCGTGTTGGCCTCCTCGATGCCCCCCCATCGCGCGGCGCGGATATGCATCAGGACGAGCGAGCTCTCGAGCTGCTCCCAGCTCCTCACGAGCTGACTCTTCACGCTGCCAATGGCGGGGCTCGGTTCTTTCAGAACCGTCGCTGCGGGTTCGTGCCCGGGGTAGAAGCCGATTCCCCAACCATCCGGAAGGGAGCGTCCGGGGCTCAGACAGCGCAGGTCGAAGCTCGGGGACAGCGCGCCCTCGAATGACATCGCCAGGAAGCTCGGCATGGTGTGTCGGTCTCCTCGTCCTCATGGCTCATCGCGCGACACGATGCCTCGCGATTACCCCGACCTTGAAGGAAACTCTTCTCTCTGTCTACAGCCGCCTGCGCCCGACCGCACAGTCATTCTTGGTCGCCTGGAAAGCCACCCTCCATTGCGTTGCCCTGGAAGGGGACCGTCCATTGCGGCCACCTGCTTCGTACACGCCAGGGTTGATTCCGGTGCCCGATTCGTGATTCTTGACGTGGCTCGGCTTCATTCCGAGCCATCCTACTCACGAGCACCGAACCTCATGCACCGCAGGCGCCAAGCACCGACATCGCCAGGGTCACGCCTGTTCGCCTACGCGGCGTTCGGCATGTTGACGCTTGTCGGCTGTGCCTCGAGCGACTGGAGAACCGACAAGCCTCGGGTCGCCATCGACGTCCTCGAGCGCGTCTGTTTCACGGACAGGGTGACCGCATCGATGTCGAGGGGCGCGATCCTCGAATGCTATCTCGTAACACCGGGGGAGGACGCCGCGACCGTCGCTGCGGACGCTTTTTCGAGACCGGGTGAGACCGTCTGGTCGCGGATCTCCGACACCGATCCCGTCCGTCATCACGAGCTCAGACCCGCTCCGGTGGCCATCGTGCAGGGTTTCGATGGCGAGGATTCGACCGGGTCTGCGCGCTTCGAGTTCGACGCCGACCGAAGGCTCGTCGCAGGTAGCCTCAGCGGTGGGTCCGGAATCTCCTGGCGCTGGGCTGCGGATGGTCTGTCACTCTCCCAGCTCGACCTCGCCTGGGAAGGCCGGCAGCTCTCCATCGCGAGTCGCCCGCCCGTCGCCTTCGGGGTGCGCTTGAGCCTTCAGGGGGGCCGGACCTGGGAGTCGACCGTGTCCGTCGATTCCGTTGCGCCCGAGGTGGCGCACGAGGCCTACATCTCCGATGGCGTCTTCGAGCTTCCTGCCCCTCGAGGGAAAGCGCCGCCAGGCCTCTTCCCCATGTGTCCTCTCGTGGACAAGGAGCGCTGGGAGGATTGGAACGGCACCTTCCCGAAGCGGCTCTCGTGCCTGCGCGAGGGGAGGCCCTGGCTTATCATCGAGCGCGACGATTCGGGTCATATCGTGCGCATCGAAGACCGTGTGGGCTCCGAGCTCAGGCGTGTGCTCAGCTTCACGTGGCACGACGGTCGGGATGTGCCAGCCCGAATCACGGTCGGGCTCGAAAGTGACAGCGGGGGACAAGTGTCCGGTCATGCCGTCGAGATGAAATTCGCGAGCAATGGCCTGCCGACCGTGACCCGCCACCGACTGCGTGGTGAGGTCTCGGGGCTGTCAGTCTCATGGGAGCGGATGCGGGCGGACGAGGCCTTCTTTTTCGACGATGGCAGGGCGCGTGAGCTCGAGCTCGAGACGAGGTGGAGCAGTGAGAAGAGGAAATCCCAGATGCCCGAGCTTCGCTTCGGCCTCGTGCCTCAGCCCTCGGAAGCCCCAGCGCCAGGGCCCGCGCAGGAGAATCCTCAGGCGCCCTCTGATGAGGGGTCCCCTCCCGAGACCCCGTAGCCGAGCAATTCGCGCCCGATGGTCGCCGCGATCTGCGCGGTGTGGTCGACGATGTTCGTCAGCAGCGCGTGGAGGTCGCCGAGGTCTTCGGGGAGTGCATCAATCCAGGCGTCGAGGGACTCGAGGAGGGCGAGGCTGTCGCCACCGGGGAGGTCGTGGTCGTCGCGCGGTCTCAGCGCGAGGAGGCGCTCGTACGCGGCGTGGATGCCGTAGAGGATGGACCGCGGAAAGCGCGGCTCGAGGATGAGGAAGCGCGCGACCGCAAGCGGGGTAACGCGGCCCGCATTGGCGCGGAGGAAGGGCTCGAGACCCGAGCAGGCCCTCAACATCGCGAGCCACATCGAGGTCTCGACGACCTGATGGGGGCTCTGCCCCGAATGCGTCGCGAACGCGTGGTGATGGACGTCGAGCAAACGCGCGGTCTGGTTGGTCCGCTCGAGCATGACGCCGAGCCAGATGAAGTCGAGGGTCGTGTCCTGGAGCATCGTCGAGCGCATGAGGCCGAGCGCGAGCTGGGTGAGCTGTCTTACGCGCCGATAGAATTCGTCGCGATGAAGCTCGAAGAGCTCGCGACCGGTCTGTCCGAGGAAGAGATGGAGGGAATTGATGGTCTCCCAGACGTCCTGGGAGAGCACCTCGCGGACCGAACGGGCATTTTCCCGGGCGGCCGCGACAGAGCGTGAGAGTGACACCCAGCAGCGCTCGTCCCATACCAGATAATTTTCGACGATTTCGCCATCCTCGATCTGGGATTCCGAGTGAAATTTGCGAAAATTCGCCTCCTCGCCCGCGACGACGACGAGGGGATACCAGCAGGAGTGCGGGCTCAACTCTCCATCGAGGCTCAGATTTCGCTGCGCCTCGAGTTGACGCGCGAGCGATTCGGCGCGCTCGAGATAGCGCCCAAACCAGAAGCAGCAGTCGGCGACGCGGGAGATGAGCCCGACAGGGCTCTGGCGACGTCTTGGTTTGTGTGGATGAGGCTGGCTCATGGTCGCTCTCCAGTGAGGACCCAGGTGTCCTTCGAACCGCCGCCCTGGCTCGAGTTGACGATATAGCTCCCCTCGACGAGGGCGACCCGCGAGAGACCTCCGGGCAGCACCCAGGGCCCAGCCCTCGAGGTCAGGATATAGGGGCGCAAATCCACTCTGCGCGGGGCGACCTTTCGTTCGTCGGGGATCCAGGTCGGGCAGGTCGAGAGCTCGATTCTCGGCTGCGCGATATATTTTCGCGGTTCGGCAATAATTTTGGTGCGAAATTCGTCGATTTCCTTCCGCGTCGCGCTCGGGCCCATCAGCATGCCATATCCGCCCGCCTCGTCGACCGCTTTGACGACGAGCTCGTCGAGGTGGTCGAGGACGAAACGGCGGTCCTCGTCGCGGAGGCAGACATGGGTCGGGACCTGTTCGAGGATCGGGTCTTCGCCGAGATAATAGCGGATCATCTCGGGGACGAAGGGATAGACCGCCTTGTCGTCGGCGACCCCATTGCCGGGCGCGTTGACGAGTGTCACATGCCCCGCCTTCCAGGCGCTCATGAGGTGGGGGACACCGAGGAGCGAGTCTTTTCGGAAATGGCGCGGATCGAGAAATGCGTCGTCGATCCGGCGGTAGATGACGTGGATTTCGCGCGGGCCGCGGGTCGTCCTGAGATAGACGCGGGCATTTTCGACGAACAGGTCGGAGCCCTGGACAAGGTCGACGCCCATGTTGCGGGCGAGGAAGGTGTGCTCGAAATAGGCCGAATTATATTGGCCCGGGGTCAGCACGACGATGTTCGGGTCGCTCACCCCTTCTGGAGCAACCGCGCGGAGGGTCTCGGCGAGTTTCACCGGGTAGGTCTCGACGCGCGCGATATTCGAGGCGTCGATGATTTTCGGAAAAACCCGCTTCGAGATGACGCGATTTTCGACGACATAGGAGACCCCCGAAGGGGTGCGGAGATTGTCCTCGAGGACGCGGAAGGTGCCATCGGGGTCGCGGATGAGGTCGATCCCTGCGATGACGACGCGCGTGCCACCCGCGGGACGGATATGCCGTAATTCTGGCAGATATCCCGCAGCGCCAAGGACGAGCTCGCGCGGGATGGCGGTATCGGAAAAAAGGCGCTGGTCACCGTAGATATCGTCGAGGAAATGGTTCAGCGCGACGATGCGCTGTTCGAGCCCGCGGCGGAGGTGGTCCCAGTCGCGGCTCGAGACCATGCGGGGGATGAGGCAGAAGGGGAATATCTTCTCGGTGCCGCGGGCATCCTTGTACACGCTGAAGGTCACGCCCTGGTTCAAGAGCGCCATCTCGGCGAGCGCCTGGGCGCGGGCAAATTCGTCGGGCCCGAGCGAGGTCAATTTCGAGAGCGCCTCGCGAAACTCGGGACGGGGCTGTCCATCGAGACCGATGAGCTCGTCGAAATTGTCTGGCAAAGCAGGGTAGGGTTCGAGGAGGCTCATCGCTGCTCTCCTTCAGGGCGCGGCATCGGGCGATCGATGCGGAGGCGTCGCAGGTCGAGGGTCCAGGGCTGGTCGGGGTGCGCGAAGGCGGGCTTCGGGATGACCGGCCAGGGGGTGTGTGCGTCGGTCGTGAACCGCTGGGAGCGGCGCGCGGCGGCCTCGAAGCGGGTGAGCGGCGGGCTGTCGAAGGCGCGGCCCTCGGGGTGCCAGACGTGATAGGCGCAGCCGCCGAGAGAGCGCTCCGCCCAGGTGTCGATGACCTCGAGGTGGATCGGGTGGTGGATACCGATATGGGCATGCAGCGAATGCGGCGGGGCCCAGGCGCGGAAACGAATGCCGCCGACATGCACGTTCGAGGTCGGGGTCGATTGAAGCGGCAGGGTGTGGCCGTTGACGAGGACCTGGTGGCGTTGTGGGGTGAGGCCGACCGCGCGGACCTCGATGCGCTCGAGGGAGGAGTCGACAAAGCGCGAGGTGCCCGTCGTCGTGAGCTCCTCGCCAAGGACATGCCAGGGCTCGAGGGCGTTTCGGATCTCGAGCGTGACATCGCCCGCCTGGAGGGTGCCGACGAGCGGGCAGCGGAGCTCGAGGAAGGGGCGATAGGCTTCGGATGGGAGCGCGAGACCGAAGTCGCGGAGGTGGGAGAGCACATCTTCGAAGTCACGCCAGAGGTTGTGGGGGAGGAGGAAGCGGTCGTGCAGCGCCTGTCCCCAGCGGATGAGCGGGCGCTGATAGGGGCGCTCGACAAAGGTCGCAAGGAGCGCGCGGACGAGCAGGACCTGGGCTGTGACCATGCGCGGGTGGGGCGGCATCTCGAACGCGCGGAGCTCGACGAGGCCCTGGCGGCCGTAATTGGTTTGATAATCGAATAACTTGTCTATCGAGATTTCGGTGCGGTGGGTGTTGCCCGTCATGTCGACGAGGAGGTGCCGGAAGAGCATGTCGGAGAGCCAGGGGGGCGGCCCGTGCGGGTCGAGGTCGCGACGGAAGGCGCGGTCGAGGGCGATCTCGAGCTCGTAGAGGGTCTCGTGGCGGGCCTCGTCGACGCGCGGGGCCTGCGAGGTCGGGCCGATGAAAAGGCCCGCGAACATGTACGACAGGGAAGGGTGGTGCTGGAAGAAGGTCAGGAGAGAGGCGAGCAGATCGGGGCGATTGACAAAGGGGCTCTCGAGGGGAGTGCGGCCACCAAAGGTGATGTGGTTGCCGCCGCCAGAGCCGGCCATGCGGCCGTCGATGAGGTATTTTTCGGCGTGCAGACCGGCGTGGAGCGCGGCGTCGAAGACATGGCCGATGAGGGTGTCGTAGGCGCGCATCGAGGAGGTCGGGGGGATATTGACCTCGAGGACGCCCGGGTCGGGGGTGACGGAGAAGCGGAAGAGATCGGGCGAGGATGGTGGGCCGTAGCCTTCGAGGCGGAGGTCGAGGCCGGTCAGTACGCGGGTCTCGTCGAGGAGGGCGAGGAGGTCGGCGAAGCGCGCGAAAGAGGGGAGGGGAGGGAGGAAGACGTGGAGCGCATTGTCTCGAAATTCGAGACAAAGGGCGGTGCGCACGCCGTAGAGCATGCGGTTGGCGGGAGGGCTCGAGGGGCGATGGGGTTGGGCTTCGGTGTCGGTAGCGCGCGGATCGGGCGGGTAGCCGCGGGGTTCGTCGACGGGCGGCAGCGGCAGGCCCGCGGACAGGGAGGCGAGGGGAAGGCGGAGGCCGATCGGCGAGTCGCCCGCGAGGAGGTGGAGGGCGCCGCGGCGGAACTCCCAGCGGTCGGTCGCCCAGCCGCCGAAGTCGAGGGGGGTGATGGGGAGGACCCAGCCCGTTGGGTTCGAGAGGCCGCGAGACAGGATGCGGGCGAGGCGTTGGCGTTCCTCGGGGGCGTCGAGGGAGGCCTTGCCCGGGTCGAGGTCGGGCGGGAGGTTCGACTCGTCGACGATGGCGTGCAGCGGGTCTTCGAAGGCCGGGATGAGGCCGGGCTCGAGATCGAGGCGGCGCGCGAGGGCGAGCGCGAAGCTGTGGGCGTCGGCATCCGTGGTGGCCGGTTTCAGGGCGCGGTCGGGCCAAAGGGGGCGGTCGCGGTGGGCGATGATGTCGAGCGCCCAGCGCGGGAGGGACTCGCCAGGATACCATTTACCGGGGCGGTGGAGGACGGCGGCGCCCGGTGCGAGGCGGGCGCGGAGGTTGTCGACGAGGCGGTGTGCGTAGTCGAGTTTGGTCGGGCCGAGGGCGGCGGTGACCCACTCGGGGGACTCGAGGTGGTCGCGGGCGTTGAAGGTCGGCTCGCCGCCCATGGTCAGGGTGATGTGGTGGGAGGCGAGGGCCGTGTCGACCTTGTCGCCAGCCTTCATGAGGGCGTCCCAGACGTCGTCGGTGTAAGGGGTGGTCGGGCGGGCTTCGTGGCCGAGGCGGCCGACGACCATGCTGAAGTCGACGCGGTCGGCGGCGGTGTCGGAGGTGCCATCGAGGGGGGCGGCGAGGGCCGGGGTGGAGGCGGCGCAGAGGGGGATGTGGCCTTCGCCGCAGAGGAGGCCGGAGGTGGCGTCGAGGCCGATCCAGCCCGCGCCCGGGAGGTAGACCTCGCACCAGGCGTGCAGATCGACGACGTCGCGGGAGACGCCCTTTGGCTGGTCTGGGAGCATGCCCTCGTCGGTGAGCTGGACGAGGTAGCCCGAGACGAAGCGGGCGGCGAGGCCGCGGCGGCGGAGGAGGGCGGTCAGCAGGACAGCGGAGTCGCGGCAGCTCGCGCGCTTAGCGTCGAGGCATTGCTCGGGCGTGTAGACGCCAGCTTCTTCGCGGATGACGTAGCGGACACGCTGATTGACCGAGAGGTTAAGGCTCGCGATGAGGGCGACGGTGGGGCCGCTCTTTGGGAGGCTCGCGTCAAAGGCCTCGAAGAGGGGGCCAGCTTCGAAGGCCGGGTCTGCGAGCGAGAGGAAGGGGGCGAGCTCGCGGGCGAGTTCGGCAGGGTAGGCGAAGGGGACCGTCTCGGCGAGGTCGTCGAGCAGGAAGTCGAAGGGGTTGACTGGCCGGATATCCGCCGTGAGCTCGACGAGGACCTCGAGGTCTTTGATGCCCGGGGTCGCCGGGAAATGAACTTTTGCGATGTGGTTGCCATAAGGGTCCTGCTGCCAGCGCAGGGTGTGCTCGGCGTTTATTTTCAGACGATAGGTCTCGACCTTCGCGCGCGTGTGGGCCGCTGGGCGCAGCCGCAGAGTGTGCGGTCCTAGCGAGGCGGGCGTCGGGTAGTGATAGAGACTTCGGTGCTGAATGAGGAGCCGCATGCAAAGACCCTATCACGAGATCTTTTCCGGCACATTTCCGACATGCCCCTCGCCCATCTGGTACGCCGGAGTGTGCCTCGCTACTCGCGTCAGCCGGAGTGAGCCTTTGGTAACCACGTTACGTCGTCCTTGACGCTTCAAGCGATGTG
>VFQT010001970.1_pt1 | contig 22519 bp, 20 predicted proteins | sample 3512381 | NCBI WGS metagenome assembly VFQT01 (sample SAMN10412376, study PRJNA504923) | tailings metagenome | isolation source: Relicate 2 Philex TSF3 active mining site | place: Philippines: Tuba, Benguet | collected 2017-08-29
ATTTATAGTGGGCAAATTGCCTTTTGAAATTTGTAGTACCGCTAGGTCATAGGCGATATCTCGACCACGAATCGTTGCCGTAAATTCCGCACCATCTTGAAATTCGACCGTAACTTTGCCGCCAGAGACCGCATCGTCAATCACATGATTATTGGTCACAATGAAACTCTTAGTGCTATCACTCTGAATAACAGATCCAGATCCTGTGCCACTACCAGTAGAACCGCTCACCGATATTGAGACCACGGTGGGCAGAACCTTTTTCGCAATATCTTTGATCGAGAGATTTCCTGAATTATCTTTTGTCACGCCATCTTGCCCTGCAGGACCAGCTGGCCCAGCAACGTTCCATGAAACGAGAGTGCGTCCAACTGAGCAACGCGTCTTCTCCGTTAAGTACATAACTTTGGTGCGATTGTCGACGCATGCTGAGATCTTGGGTGTTGCTGAGGTGACTGCATAAGCCCCGCCACCGGCTACGGCCATTCCGGCAACGAACGCGACGATAGCTCGACGATTTCTCGTCAGCAGAGTGGAATTAGAGCTCTGTGCGTTCATAGGGCTAAGTATTGCGGTGCCGTCTCAAAACTTCCTGGGAAAAACTTTACCGCCACTTGAGAAATGTGAAGCTTTCGGTAGAAAAGCTCCCCGACTTGGACTCGAACCAAGAACCTGCCGGTTAACAGCCGGCTGCTCTGCCAATTGAGCTATCGGGGAATGAACCCGCGTACTTTATCGCAGGCGCCGCCCGCTGTGAAAACGAGGAGGGATTTAGAGCAGGGCCTCGCCGAGCCCTCGCTCGTGAAGGTCGCGCCGCACCGCCTCTAGGCCGACTAACTCTGCAAATGCTGGTCCATACGCAGAAGATTCTGGGTCGAGGCGTTGCAGTGAGGATTTCAAATCGGCAATCTTGCGCGTTACTGACACTTCACGTAATCGAGCCACCAGGCTGTCGATGAAGAGGGTTGTCGGCTCGTTTGCTCGCATTGGTTCAACTGTCAACTCGGTAATCAAAGCAGCAATTTCTGGTTCGGAGTTGCTCACTAGATCGGAAATGTTGGCAAGTTTCTCTGACTCTTTCGAAATTAGAGCGAAGACGGAACTCAATTCCTCATCGGCAAAATCACTACTACTTAACTCGTGCCATGTAGTAGCTAGTTCATGATGTTGCACGATTGCTTTGAGCACCTCTCGCTCTAAAAGATAGGTTGGGGAATTCCGCTCCGGAGCAGGTTGGGTAGCGGCAGTTCCTGCACGTGGTCCCCTACCAACCGCATCGCGAACTAATTCGATATCGATACCTATCCAGCCCGCCAAGGACCGGATGTACTCGGGGCGAAGTGCTTTATCCCGAATCTTATTGATAAGCGGCGCGCACTCCTTAAGTGCGGAAATTCGACCTTCAGCAGTCGATAAATTAAAGAGTTTCAACTTAGATCTAATAGCAAATTCAAAGAGCGGAACTCTGCGCGCAATTAAATCTCGCACTGCTCCATCTCCATCCTTAATCCGTAGTTCGCATGGATCCAATCCACGCTCTTCGACAGCTACAAAAGTCTGAGAAACAAATTTCTGGTCATCATCAAAAGCTCTAAGTGCCGCTTTTTGTCCAGCCTCATCGCCATCGAAAGTGAAGATCACTTCCCCTCGGAAAGCATCATCATCCATCAACAAGCGTCGCAGGATTCGAATATGTTCATCACCAAAAGCGGTTCCACACGTCGCGACCGCAGTTTCAATTCCAGCCAGGTGAGCTGCCATGACATCGGTGTAGCCCTCAACCACCACAACCTGGCGCTTCTTTGCAATCTCTTTCTTGGACATTTCCAAGCCGTATAGCAGTGAGCTTTTCTTGTAGATAGGGGTCTCTGGCGTATTCAAATATTTTGGTCCGGTGTCTGCCTCACTTAGCCTGCGAGCGCCAAAACCAACAACATCTCCTGAGATTTCATGAATTGGCCAAACTAAGCGATTGCGAAACCGGTCGATATATCCGCGCTGGCCTGCTTTTGTTAACCCCGCTAATTCCAATTCGCTATCTGTGAATCCATGCCCCTTCAAATGTTTTGAGAGCGCATCCCATTCATCAGGTGCATAACCCACACCAAACTTCGCAGCCGACGCTTTATCGAAACCTCTCGATTGAAGAAATTCCCGCCCCACCTGGGCTGGCCCCGGTTGTTGTAATTGCTCTTGATAGAACTTCGCTGCCAACCGGTTCGCTTCCAACAATCGTTTTCGATCACTTCCGCCTGTGCGCGTCGGTCCCTCTTCATACGTCAATTGATAATTCATGCGATCAGCAAGACGTTCGACCGCTTCAGTAAAAGACATATGTTCAATCTTCATAACAAACGAGATGACATCACCTCCGGTTTGGCAGCCAAAGCAGTGATAGAAACCCTTACTGGGCGTAACATGAAATGAAGGGCTCTTTTCATCGTGGAAGGGGCATAACCCTTTCTTTTGCCCACCGCCTGCATTCTTAAGTTGAACATAATCGCTCACCACATCGTCAATCCGACTAGCATGGCGAATATGCGAGACATCATCCTCGCGAATTCTTCCTGCCATATCTGGATACTCCTTAGCTAGCGCTGTTCGATTCGAGCAAGCAGCAACGGTACTGCTGGATCTGTTAATGAGGCTATCTGGTCCACCACGATTCGCAACCGCTCGCGATCCTGCGCCCCGTGCCATGCAGTCGCCAGATTTCGCTCGAGCAAATGGCCATCAGACTCCATCAAACCCTCTGCTAATCGGTGGATGAGCGTGCGCTCATTCAGGTAACGATCCTTCGATTGCTCAGCTCTAAAAATGTAATGCGCTGCGAAAGATTTCAAGAGCGCAACCTCCACTCGCTCCTCGCGAGGAACGATGAGATCTGCTGCGTAACGCGCGAGCGGGCCATTGCCAAACTGATCTCGCGTGGCGCGCTCAGCTCCCTGAGCAAAGCGACCAATCAATTGACTTGTTAGATCTTTTAGTCGAGCTAATGAATCATGGGAGCCATCAAAATGTGCAGGCCAGCACGAGAGAGCCTGTAATCGATTGAAGGCGCTTTCAATTTCATCTGCTGTGACATCATCAAGGTAATCTGCCTTTGCTATCTCATAGAAAAAGTGCAGGTCTCTAGCGAGATTTTCGATAACTATCTGACCTGAGTGAACTGAATCTTCAAAATCATGGACGCTATATGCGACATCATCCGACCAATCCATAATTTGAGCTTCGATTGGGGTGCGCAGTTGTGTAACACCATTCTTAACCCAAGAGAAAATCTCGATGTCATCGTCGTAAACGCCAAACTTGAGCGAATTTGTCGATGTAGACCAGGGATACTTAATCGCACTATCCAGGCTCGCCCGCGTCAAATTTAATCCAGCGCTCGCACCGCTGCCATCAAGAGTCTTTGGTTCAAGACGGGTCAAAATTCGAAAACTTTGAGCATTGCCTTCGAACCCGCCACAGTCGCGTGCAATCTCCGCTAGAGCTGCTTCCCCATTGTGGCCAAAGGGTGGATGACCCAAATCGTGGGCAAGGCATGCGCTCTCAACAAGATCAGGATCTGCGCCAAGTGCGCCACCTAACTCTCGACCTACCTGTGCACATTCCAAGGAGTGCGACAAACGTGTTCGTGGAAAATCGTTGACCCATGGTTGGGCGACTTGCGTCTTTGCTGCCAACCGGCGAAGTGCAGAGGAATGAATAATCCGTGCGCGATCCCGGGCAAACTCAGTTCGCCCAGGACGTTTTGCTGGCTCATCAACGTAACGAGCGATATCTGTATCGCGATAATTCTCGGAATTGATCATGATGTAACGCTCGGTGAATTGTGATCGCTCAAGTGAATACCTCGTCGTCCTAATGTGATGTAGGCAAGATACGCTCCCGACTCCCGAAAAAGATAGCGGGTACTCGCATTTCCCAATTTGTTAGGACCCTTATCTACCGGAACACAGTGAGCTTGTAGCTGAAAATCGCGCGCCATTGTCACTGCACGTAAACAATGCCAAGGGTCAGTAACTAAGAAAATTGGCTCACTTTTATCCTTTATCCTTTTGGCGTAGGCGAGCGTACTTGTATAGGTATCCAATCCAGAGTTAACAATCACTACATCATTTCGCAAGACGCCATTAGAGCGCAGCCAAGCGGCTCCGGCTTTTGCCTCGGTCGTGCGATCACCGGGTTGCCCGTAACCAACAGTGATGATTTTTTCGACTCTTCCATCTTTGTAGAGCGCTCGCGCCTGATTGAGTCGAGCCGAGAGCACCTCGCCGGGGCGACCATTTAATTGCGCTGCGCCCAAAACAACAGCATATTTCGCCACTCCGCTTGCTGAATGCGTTCCACTCCACCACACCCGTGCCACGGCAGTCACTGGAATTGCAACAATGACAGCAAGGATGAGTGCCATCAATTTGAAAGCGAGTTTGAAAAGAATCATCCGCCCGATACCGAATCATCCAGAGCAATCGCAGGAATCTCCTCGGGATCATCGAGCCAACGATGCGGTAAGGAGACTTGGCGAACTCCAGAACTGCGCCCCCGCGGAGCTTCACCGATTTCTTGCGGATACGGTTGCTCTTCGATCTGATCGAGCAATTCTTGCATCTGTGCGAAATTATCGATCATTGCCAGTTGCGACCTGATTTCACTACCGACTCGGAAACCCTTCAAATACCAAGCCATATGCTTTCGTAAATCGCGTGCAGCTCGAAACTCATCATCAAAGTATTCACTTAAGAGTTGCCCGTGGCGAACCATAACTTCCGCTACTTTTCGCAATGTGGGTGGTCTGGGTTGTTCACGTCCTTCAAAGGCAGCCACCAATTCAGCAAAAAGCCATGGTCTTCCTAGGCAGCCACGACCTACTACTACACCAGCACAGCCAGTTTCGGTGACCATTCGTAAGCCGTCGCTACCTGACCAAATATCTCCATTGCCAAGGACAGGAACACCATATGGCTCGAGCGCTAAAACCAATTCACCGATTGCATCCCAGCGCGCATTACCGGAGTACATTTGAGCTGCCGTTCGTGCATGTAGCGCAACCCACGAAACTCCAAGTTCAGCAGCGCTTCTTCCCGCATCAATAAACGTTTTGTAATCATCATCGATGCCGATGCGCATTTTTACCGTCACAGGAATATTGAATTCTGCGGCATTCTTAACCACTGAACCAACAATTTCTCTAAAAAGATTCCGTTTATACGGAAGAGCAGCTCCCCCACCTTTTCGCGTTACCTTTGGTACTGGGCAACCAAAATTCATATCAATGTGATCAGCGAGGTTTTCTCGACCAAGCATCTGCACTGCCATGCCGGCAACCCGCGGATCAACGGCATATAACTGAATTGAGCGCGGAAACTCTCCCTTCCCTGGAGTAATCATCCGCATCGTCTCTTCATTTCTCTCGATGAGCGCTCGCGCAGTCACCATCTCAGAGACAAAGAGTCCAGCCCCTTGCTCTCTACAGAGCAGACGAAATGCAGCATTGGTAATACCAGCCATTGGAGCGAGCACTACCGGCGGATCTATGGAGATTGCCCCCGAAGGAATCGGGAGCGTCAGCGGCTTTAGCAGCCCAGTAGTCGCGGCGCCAGCCATGATTCAACCTGATCTATTGCGATTCGACTCTGCGCCATCGAATCACGCTCGCGAATAGTGACGGCGTGATCATCGAGCGATTCAAAATCGATGGTGATACAAAATGGCGTGCCAATCTCATCTTGACGTCGATAGCGGCGACCAATTGCCCCGGCATCATCGAACTCGACATTCCAATTCTTTCGAAGTTGCGCCGCGAGGTCACGCGCTTTGGGAGAGAGGTCGGCATTTCGCGAGAGAGGCAAGACAGCAACTTTCACTGGCGCCAAGCGTGGATCAAGGCGCATCACAGCGCGCTTTTCCATCTCACCTTTGGCATTTGGCGCTTCATCCTCAGTGAATGCATCCATCATGAATGTCAATGCACATCGATCAACGCCAGCCGCAGGCTCAATCACATATGGGGTCCAACGCTCATTCTTCTCTTGATCAAAATAGCTGAGATCCTTGCCCGAAGATGCCGAGTGTGCCTTAAGATCAAAATCAGTTCGATTAGCAATGCCTTCGAGCTCGCCCCATTCGGTGCCAGCAAATTCAAATTTATATTCGATATCTGCAGTTCGCTTGGAATAGTGCGAAAGCTTCTCTTTTGGATGCTCGTAGATGCGAAGTCGATCTGGGTTAATCCCAAGATCTTTGTACCAGGCAAGGCGAGTGTCAATCCAATACTGATGCCACTCTTCATCAGTTCCTGGTACTACAAAAAATTCCATCTCCATCTGTTCGAACTCGCGCGTGCGAAATATAAAGTTTCCAGGTGTAATCTCATTTCGAAAAGATTTTCCGATTTGGCCGATACCAAATGGTGGTTTCTTGCGCGAAGTTGTTAAAACTTGATCGAAGTTGATGAATATTCCTTGCGCAGTCTCCGGACGTAGATAGGCAAGTCCAGATTCATCTTCTACTGGTCCGAGAAAAGTTTTGAGCAAACCAGAGAATTGCTTAGGAACGGTGAATTGACCTTTGTTACCACAAGCTGGGCAATTGACTTCAGTGAGATCTGCAGGCTTGCGATGATGTTTTGCCTCAAAGGCTTCTTCTAAGTGATCGGCACGGTAACGCTTGTGGCATGAAGTGCACTCAGTCAGTGGATCCGAGAATGTTGCAACGTGACCAGATGCTTCCCACACTTCACGCGCAAGAATCACGCACGAATCAATACCAACTACATCCTCGCGAGCGGTGACCATCGAACGCCACCACTGCCGCTTCACATTGTTCTTGAGTTCCACGCCCAACGGACCGTAATCCCATGATGCGCGTAGTCCGCCGTAAATTTCACTTGAGGGGTAAACGAAGCCTCGTCGCTTGGCAAGGCTCACTATGTTCTCTAAACGATCGGCTGCCATGGTCATCCTCTCCATCCGGCTGGCTGTCGGCGGAGCGCCCCATTTGGCGCTCATATATATAAGGGTACCGGCAGCCCGCATCGGGATCGATGAGGTAGCTGATGGCTTAAGGCTGAAAAATGTTAATGACAATCATTTTCATTTTTGCTACCCTCCCGCTATGACTCTCCCCATCGCCCTTGCTGCCCTTACCGCCCTGGCTACTGCGCTCGGTGGCCTGCTTGCTCTGAAGGCAAAAGATCGCCTCCACTTAGTTCTCGGATTGGCCGCAGGCTTACTCCTTGGCTTGGTGTCATTTGATCTGCTTCCTGAAGTTTTCGCTCATAGCAGCAACGAAGTTCTCGGTGCGCCAGCAGTGTCGATAGCCCTCATTGGCGGCTTCCTCGCGCTTCATCTCTACGAACGCTTCTTCGGTTCCCATGAGCCAGCTGAATCCGATTACGGCCATGAACATAAACATGCGGCCAACGTTGCCGGCGGTCTTGGCGCAGTAGCGATGGGTGGACATGTATTTCTTGATGGTTTAGCGCTCGCCGTTGCTTTTAAAGTTAGCGATCAACTTGGCATCGCAGTTTTCATCGCGCTTTTAGTTCATGCATTCAGTGATGGTCTTAACACCGTATCGCTGCTGATTAAGAGCGGACATTGGAGCAAGAATGCGAAGTGGCTCATTGGTGTAGATACGATTGCACGAATCTCCGGCGCAACCCTTGGTTCGATGGTGGCCTTCAGCGAAGATTTCATCGCGCTCTACCTCGCTGCATTTGCAGGCATCATTATTTACCTAGCCACCAGTCATATTCTTCCGGAGGCGCATGCAAAGCATTCTTCACGCTTGACCTTACTTGCTACAGTGACGGGAGTTATTGCGATGTGGGCAATGGTCGCTCTTCTCCACAGCACCCACGCCCACGGCAGTGAAGCTCACCATGATGAAACCTCAAAGTCCATCCCGCATAAAGATGATCATCACGAGGGTGAACATCACGAGGATCATGAATAAATCCCAAATAAAGCTTATTTCCACCCTTGAGCGGGTTGGTGGGTTCGCGAGCGCGCAAGAGTTGTATCAACTGCTGCGCAGAGATGGCGATGGAATCGGCTTAACTACTGTGTACCGGGCGCTGCAGTCACTCCTGGATGACAAGATCGTCGATGTACTTCGTCGCGACGATGGTGAGGCGCTCTACCGCCTCTGCGGAGATGCCCATCACCATCACTTAGTCTGTCGCTCGTGCGGTGCTACCGTTGAGATTGAAGGCAGTTCGGTAGAGCGATGGGCGGAAGCAGTCGCAAAAGAACATCACTTCCGTGAGGTCGGCCATACTGTGGAGCTATTTGGATTATGTAGCAAGTGCTAGATCTCTCAAGCCTTGCCAAACCTGCGATCTCGAGCAGCATATATCTCGATTGCTTTCCACAATGTATCGCGCCGGACATCTGGCCAGAGCACATCTAAAAAGACTAGCTCTGCATAGGCTGATTGCCAGAGCAAAAAATTACTAATTCGCTCCTCACCTGATGAGCGTAGGAAAAGGTCCACATCAGTTGGGATCTCTAGATACTGCTCAAACTTCTTCTCAGAAATTTTCTCGGGGTTGATCTTTTTTTTCTTAATATCTGCTGCAAGTTCTATCGCCGCATCGATAATCTCTGATCTGCCACCATAGTTAACGCACATGTTGAGAGTGAGAACTTTATTTTTAGCTGTGAGCTCCTCGGCGCGCTCTAACTCAGAAATTACACTCGCCCATAATCGTCCGGTGCGACCAGCCCAGCGCACGCGCACGCCCATTTGATGCATCTGATCAAGTCTTCTGCGAATCACATCGCGATTAAATCCCATCAAGAATTTCACTTCTTCAGGGGAGCGCTTCCAATTCTCAGTTGAAAAGGCATAAGCGCTCAACTCTTTTACGCCTATCTCGATTGCGCCTTCAACAACATCGAAAAGTGCAACCTCACCCGCTTCATGTCCTGCGGTTCGCGGTAGTCCACGAGCCTTTGCCCAGCGACCATTGCCGTCCATCACGACGGCAACATGGCGCGGTATTCGATCTTTAGGAATGCGTGGCATTAAAAACTCGCTCATACGCGCTCGACCAAAGGCAAACTGCGCAGTGAACGTTCGAGATGAAATTGTAAGTATGCTGCGACAACACCACTTGCCTCGCGTTGCGTCTTCAATTCACTTGCATCAGCGCTGCTCCACTCCCCCGCAAGCAGCGCGCCCATCAATCCCAGCGCCTCTGCCGAAACTGTTGCAGATCCTGATGGGCGACAGTCAGCACATACGCTGCCACCGCCTGCCAATGAAAAGAAACGATGTGGTCCAAATTTTTCACATCGGAAACAGCTCTCCAGGGCTGGTGCGTATCCGCCAACGGCTAACGATCGGAGCAAGAACGCATCGAGAATTAGTGAAGGGGCATGTTCTTCGCGAGAGAGACTGCGCAGCGCTCCCACGACCAGTAAATACTGTTGTTTCGAAGGTTCCTGTTCGTTGAGCGTGAAGCGCTCGGCTGTTTCAAGGATTGCTGAAGCAATCGTCCACTTTTGATAATCAGCAGAAAGTTCGTCACCGAAATTTTCACGAGATACCGCCTCGGTGATGATGTCAAAAGTTTTTCCGGTATGGAGCTGGACATCGATAGTGCTTGCCGGTTCGAGTCGCGCACCAAACTTTGATTTGGTTCGACGGACACCTTTTGCTACAGCACGAATTCGCCCATGTTCTCGGGTTAACAGCGTGATAATCCGATCAGCCTCACCGAGTCGGGAGGTTCGAATTACTACTGCTTCGTCGCGATATAGACCCACGCGAATACGCTAACTCAAAGAGCTAGCGAATAGCGCGATTAATCGCTGAAACGACCGCTTTGAGCGAGGCGGTGGTGGTATTTGGGTCGATGCCCACCCCCCAGAAAATCTCCCCATCAATAGCGCACTCGAGATAAGCAGCAGCGCTGGCATCACCACCAGCTGAAAGGGCGTGTTCGTAGTAATCCAAAACCTCTACCCCGACGCCATGGCCCTTCATCGCCGAACAGAAAGCGGCGATTGGTCCATTCCCACTTCCCTCAAGTGAAAATTCTTTGCCTCGATCAGTAACTGTGGCGGTGATTTTCACATCTTCGCCGAGAACTGAACTTGTTGAGAGTCCACGCAATCTAAATCGACCCCACTGAACCTCACGCGCGCCCTCAGTTGGTAGGTATTCATCTTCGAAAACATGCCACATCTCATCGGCAGTGACCTCGCCACCCTGTTCGTCAGTTTTCGATTGAATGACTTGGCTAAATTCGATCTGAAGTCGACGTGGCAGATCAAGAGAATGTTCATTCTTCATGATGTAGGCAACGCCACCCTTGCCGGATTGGCTATTTACTCGAATGACGGCTTCGTAACTGCGGCCAATATCTTTTGGATCTATCGGAAGGTATGGAACTGCCCAGATCATATCGTCGATCGTTTTACCGGCAGCTTTTGCATCTCGCTCAAGATGTTCAAAACCCTTTTTAATTGCATCTTGATGGGAACCGGAGAATGCGGTGAAGACCAAGTCGCCACCGTAAGGGTGGCGTTCTGGAACGCGAAGTTGATTGGCATACTCAACAGTGCGTCTAATCTCCGAGATATTCGAAAAGTCAATCATTGGGTCGATGCCCTGACTCAATAGATTTAATCCGAGAGTAACAATACAAACATTGCCAGTGCGCTCACCATTTCCAAAAAGCGTTCCCTCGATGCGATCAGCGCCAGCCATATAACCAAGTTCGGCAGCAGCTACGCCAGTTCCACGATCATTATGAGGGTGCAAACTCAAGACCACGCTATCGCGATAGGCAAGATTGCGTGACATCCATTCGATGGAATCTGCATAGATGTTTGGTGTTGCCATCTCAACAGTTGCTGGCAGATTGATTATGGTCTTCCAGGATGGCGAGGGCTTCCAAATATCGTTGACTGCATCACAAACCTCGAGCGCATACTCCAATTCAGTGCCGGTGTACGACTCAGGTGAATACTCAAAGGAGACGTTGGTTCCTTTGACAGAATCCACAAGTTTCAAACAATACTCGGCGCCATCTGTGGCAATCTTTTTGATTCCCTCTTTATCTTGACCAAAGACCACCCTGCGCTGAAGCGTTGAAGTCGAGTTGTAGAGATGAACGACCGCATGTTTAGCGCCCTTAATTGACTCGAAGGTGCGATCAATCAAATGGGTGCGAGCTTGCGTCAGTACTTGAATTACCACATCGTCAGGGATGAGATCCTCTTCGATGATTTTCCGGACGAAATCAAAATCAGTCTGACTCGCGCTCGGAAAACCTACTTCGATCTCTTTATAACCCATCTGAACAAGTAGCTTGAACATCGCCAACTTGCGCGGAGGATCCATTGGATCGATGAGCGCTTGATTGCCATCACGCAGATCCACTGAGCACCACTGTGGCGCCTTAGTGATTTGCTTTGTCGGCCATGTGCGATCCGGAAGATCTATCGGAGTAAATGGTTGATAGCGATGTATCGGGGATTTACTCGGTTGTTGTTTTGGAAAGTTCATCTCGGCTGCTCCTCAGTGTGATTGGAAAAGGTTTAGGGGTGGAAATTGCCGGCATGACCTTTACCCGCGAGAGGGGCTCCGGCTAATTGGCCCCTTCGCGGCAGCTAAGGAGGAGGCTGCCTTGCGCGATGAACATGTATAAAAGGGTACTACCAAAGCCTTCTAGTGAGCAAAAACCACCAAAATTGCCGCAATGAGGTGGGCTAAGAACGCGCCCGCGGTGAATGAATGGAATAGCTCATGGAAACCAAACCACCTCGGAGAGATATTGGGTTTTTTCGTTGCGTAGCTCAATGCGCCCACTGAGTAAAGAATTCCCCCCAAAAGTACCAACGAGAAGATCAGCACACCGCCCTCGCGGAGGAATTCTGGAAGGTATGCAACCGCTGCCCATCCCAATGCAACATATGCGATGACATACAACCAACGCGGTGCATTGACCCAGGCCACGCGAAGTATCGCGGTGGTAATTGCACCACCCCACACAGCAGAGAGTAAAAAGGTTGCTGCCCTGCTATCGAGAAGAAAGATTGCAAAAGGTGTGTATGTGCCGGCGATCAAAATCGGAATATTTGCATGATCGATTCGACGCCAGACCGCCTTGTATTTCTTACTCCAACCCACACGGTGATAGAGCGCGCTACAGGTAAAGAGCGTGACAGCCGTGAGCGTGAAAACTCCCAACGTGACGCGACCAGCAAACTCCGACGCGAGCGTGATAAGAACAATGCCAGTGACCAAAGAAATGGGCGACATAACTAAATGAACGATGCCGCGTAATTTTGGAACGCCTAAATTCGCCTTCATTAAGCGCGGTAGGTCGAATTAGAGAGTTGGCAGATAACGATCGATCTCATACATACTCACTTGTCGCTCATACTCCGCCCACTCAGCGCGCTTGTTGCGCAGAACATATTCAAAGACATGCTCACCCAAAGTCTCTCGCACTAAATCGCTCGCCGCCATCGCAGTAATAGCCTCGTTCAAATCACCTGGAAGTGGGGCCAATCCCGCGGCGAGCGCAGCCTCAGGCTCATTGAGATCTACCTGTGGTGCATCTTCAAGCTCATAACCATTCTCAATTCCTCTAAGTCCAGCAGCGAGGATTACCGCGAACGCAAGGTAAGGATTGCACGAGGAGTCTGGGGAACGCAGCTCGATTCGAGTTGAGTTTGGTTTATTTGGCTTATACATCGGAATTCGCACCAAAGAACTGCGATTATGCGGCCCCCATGAGACGAAAGCAGGAGCTTCACCTCCGCCATGGAGTCTCTTATAAGAATTAACCCATTGATTGGTGATTGCGCTGTACTCCGGCGCGTACTTCAACAATCCTGCGATGAAGGAGCGTCCTGTTGCAGAGAGTTGTAATGGGGCTCCCTCTTCATAGAAGGCATTTCGCTCACCATCAAATAGTGAGAGGTGGGTATGCATTCCAGAACCAGGATGTTCTGTAAATGGTTTTGGCATAAACGATGCATAGAAGCCTTGATCGAGAGCGACCTCTTTAACGACCATCTTAAATGTCATGATGTTATCGGCGGTGCTTAACGCATCGGCATCGCGCAGGTCGATCTCTTGTTGACCAGGTGCGCCCTCATGATGACTGAACTCGACGCTAATTCCCATCGCTTCCAACATGGTAATTGCTTGTCTACGGAAGTCATTACCAACAACGCTCGGTGTATGGTCAAAGTAACCTCCGGAATCAACCGGAATCGGTTGTACACCTTTTTCAGGTTGATTTTTAAAGAGAAAGAATTCGATCTCCGGATGGGTATAGAAGGTGTACCCCTTATCTGCCGCGCGCTGTAGGACGCGCTTGAGTACGTGGCGCGGATCAGCTGGCGATGGCGTCCCATCTGGAAGGGTGATGTCACAGAACATACGCGCAGCACCGGGAGACTCTGTGCGCCAAGGCAAAATGGAAAAAGTATTGGGATCAGGTCGGACCAACATGTCTGATTCATGAACGCGAGCAAAACCTTGAATAGCCGAACCATCGAAACCGATTCCTTCATCGAATGCGCTCTCTAATTCTGCTGGCGCAACTGCAACTGATTTCAATGTGCCAAGAACATCGGTGAACCAAAGGCGTACGAAACGAACGCCGCGCTCCTCCAAGGTGCGCAGGACAACCTCCTGCTGTTTCTGCCTACTCATAGAGATAATCATCCCCCGCCAACATTTCCGGGACGTTAACTAACCGGGGGTGGGGCGATGTAATTAGGGAGCCCATTTTGAAATGATGGGAAGTCGTCGGTCCTTTCCGAAGTTGCGGGCTGAGACCTTGGTTCCTGGCGGGTATTGGCGCCTCTTATATTCGGCCCGATCGACCATCTTCATAACTCGCGCAACCAAGGCAGGATCAAAATCTGCCGAGACGATCTCGGCAAAGCCCTGATCTAAGGTGACATAGCGATGCAAGATTCGGTCAAGCAGCGGGTAATCGGGAAGTGAATCGGTATCACGCTGACCTGGGCGCAGCTCAGCGCTTGGCTCTTTCATAATCGAACTCTCTGGAATTGGCGGCACCTCGCCACGAGATTGAGCAAGTGCATTGCGCCAGCGCGCCAGCTCCCAAACTGCGCTCTTCCACAAATCTTTGATTGGCGCATAACCACCAACCGCATCACCGTAAATTGTCGAATAACCAACGGCTAACTCGCTCTTATTTCCAGTTGCAAGAACTAGGTGCCCCTCTTGATTGGAGATTCCCATCAAAGTTGTGCCACGCACGCGAGCTTGGAGATTCTCTTCTGCTACGCCAGTGAAACCCAACTTCATCAGATATGAAGAGACCATCGGCTCAATCTCGACTACTCGATAATGCAGTCGGGTTCGCGCTGCAAGATCTGCAGCATCAGATAACGAATGGCTCGATGAATACTTGCTCGGCATACCTACGCCAAAAACTCGCTCTGGACCCAGCGCGTCTACAGCGATTGCAGCGACAAGGGCTGAGTCAATTCCACCAGAGAGGCCAAGCAAAACCGATGGGAATCCACCTTTTGTTACATAATCACGTAGACCAGTAACTAGCGCTGACCAAATCTCACCGCCACGATCAAGCGCTGGGGCAACCTTTGGGATTAGTAGTGGGTAATCGGCTAATTCGCCGTCACTGATGACAACATCAGGCGTCGAGGTTCGAAGTCGAGCCTGCACATCAACGAGCATCGTGCCTTCATGAAACTGTGGAGCGCGCGCGAGAATTTCGCCCATCGAATTGGCAACGAGTGAATCGCCATCGAAAACCAACTCATCTTGACCGCCCACCATATTTACATAGGCCACCGGCGCTGAAATCTCGCGAGCTCTTCGTGAGATTAGCGCTTCGCGAGAATCATCCTTGTCGCTTTCAAATGGCGATCCGTTAATCACGAGAAGTAAACCTGGATTACGTGCAGCAATCTCAGGCATTACACCACCGTCTTGCCAAATATCTTCGCAAATAGCCAGTGCGATATCTATTCCGTGGAGGCGAACTACCAATGTACCGCTGCCAGGGACAAAGTTTCGGAATTCGTCGAAGACTCCGTAATTAGGTAAATGTCGCTTCACATACTTTGCAACGATCTTGCCCTGATGAATAACCGCAACCGCATTCTCTGGAGCACCCACCGGAACACCGAGACGAGCATGTCCGCTCTCGTTATCGTTTTGATCTAAATATCCAATGACAACGACGATATTTCCCATTCCTGAATTTGCTAACTCTGTGGCCAAGTGTTCGGTAGCGCCACGACTTGTCTTTCGAAAATCACCACGGAGGGCAAGATCTTCGACCGGATAACCGGTAACCATCATCTCTGGTAGCGCGATCAGGTGTGCGCCATCGCGCCAAGCGCTGGCCACTGCATTGAATGCCAGTTGGCAATTGCCGTTGATATCCCCCACCACGGGGTTGAGCTGCGCCAAGGCCAACCGGAGCGGACCCTTATCTCCTGCCATAAGGCGAGCCTATCCCGTGGAGAAGGAAGTAGGCTTTTTCTCCTAGAGCACAGGGACTGGCATCCGCCCAGCCTTGAGGCGTAAGGGGTTTAATCATGAGCAATCCAACGTTGCCACCATCTTCTAGTAACGCTTTATATGGTGGGGCACTCCATCGGCGAATTACCGTCAAAGATATCCAGAAATCAAAATCGGTAGAACGATGGCCAATGTTGACGGCTTACGAACAGTACACGGCAGAGATCTTTGATACCTGTGGCATCCCGGTTCTACTAGTTGGCGACAGCGCTGCGAGTAATTTCCTTGGCTACGAGAACACTATTCCGGTCACAGTCGATGAATTAATTCCTTTGGCCCGCGCTGTAGTAAGAAGCACAAAGCGCGCGATGGTGGTGGCTGATCTTCCCTTTGGTTCGTACGAAAGCTCTCCTGAGCAGGCATTGGCTACAGCTACTCGATTCATGAAAGAAAGCGGAGTGCAGGCGGTCAAACTTGAAGGTGGCGAGCGCGTCGTCCCACAAATCAAAGCGCTAGTTGGGGCTGGAATCCCTGTCATGGCACATATCGGATTGACTCCACAATCTCTCCACCAATTAGGCGGGTATCGCGTACAAGGACGAGGCGAAGATGGAGCTCTCCTTCTCGCAAGCGCACGTGCGGTACAAGATGCTGGCGCATTTGCGGTTGTTCTCGAATTGATTCCGGCAGAACTTGCCGCTGAAGTAACAAAGTCGCTGGCAATTCCGACCATCGGCATTGGCGCAGGTAATCAATGCGATGCTCAAGTATTGGTGTGGAGTGATTTGATGGGGCTAACGGAAAAACCTCCGAAGCTAGCAAAGGCCTATCGGAACCTACGGCAAGAAATTAGTGATGGCGTGAAGGAATGGGCGAGCGATGTCGCCACTGGTAATTTTCCAGGAGAGGCACAAAGCTTCAAATAGCTCCTATTTTTTGGGTGTGATGTGAGCGCTAGAGTGTCCCTCTGATGTGGACAAAAATCAAAGCTCAGCTTGCTGCCTCGGCAATCGACTTATCCCTACTGCGTACCAATAAGAATCTGGCAATCCTCTTCTATTCTGGGTTGATTTCGCGATTAGGTTCGATGATCACCTACGTCGCCCTCCCCTTTCAAGTAAAGGAATTGACCGACTCGTTCCTGGCGGTGGGATTAATAGGTGCCGCAGAGTTGATACCTCTTATTGTCTTCGGCCTTTACGGTGGAATGCTGGCTGATGCCTTCGATCGGCGAAAGTTGATTATCTTCGGTGAGATCTCAGCCCTGGTTCTCTCAGTGATCCTCCTGATTAATGCCCAACTTGCCGAGCCCAAAGTCTGGGTCCTCTTTTTCGTAGCGGCTGCCTTTTCAGCAGTAAATGGAGCGACCAGTCCCAGTTACAACGCGGTCATCCCCCGCATCGTCGCCCACGACGACATTCCCAAGGCAAGTGCGTTAATGGGGCTACGTTGGCAAGTTGCCGTCATCACGGGGCCTGCTGCCGGTGGGTTCATCATCGCCTATTGGGGTGTAAGCACCGGTTACGTCGTCGATGTTGTGAGTTACATACTTTCACTCCTCCTACTTTCCCGACTAACTCCTCTTGCCCGAGGGGGTGAGCGAAAGACCTCGCCCTCAATCTCGGCGCTTGTCGATGGCGTTCGATATGCGGTCAAACGTCAAGACTTAATGGGGACCTATCTCATCGATTTAGCAGCGATGTTTTTTGCGATGCCGACTGCGCTCTTTCCATTCTGGGCTGAATCACTAGGCGCCCCATCCGCGCTCGGACTTTTATATTCAGCCGGCACTGTAGGTGCGCTGATAGTGACTCTTACAAGTGGTTGGACCCTTCGCATCTACAACCACGGAAAAGCCATTATTTATGCGGCTTTAGCATGGGGTCTGGCTATCGCGCTCGCCGGCCTTATCGACTCAGTTCCATGGGTTTTACTCTGCTTAGTCATCGCAGGCGGCGCCGATCATGTCAGCGTAATTTTTCGGGCCACCATTTGGAATCAAACAATTCCCGATGAACTTCGTGGACGCCTTGCTGGCATTGAAGTTCTCTCGTACACAGTTGGACCAATCAGCGGACAACTTCGCGCCGGAGGTATGGCTGCGATTACTGGTTTGCGGGGTGCGATTGTCGGCGGGGGGCTTCTGTGCATCGGAGCGGTCGCTGCAACCTCGCTCTTCTTGCCAAAGTTCCGCAAGTACGACAGTCGAACCGATCCCTATGCACTCCATGAGCGCGAGGTTCGTTCCCGTAAGCTCGAAAGCGAGGGGCAGTGAACGAAGCACGAATTGGAGAAAAAATTCGTGTGCGACACGACACAAAAACTTTATCTAAATACTGGAACTTCCTCTCAATATAAGGAACCATTCTCGGTAACAGGTCCGGTGACGGATCGGACCCTGCTGACAGGAGAAATACGTGGCTGCAGCCAAGAAGAAAGCAAGCAAGCGCACCGCAAAGAAGGCAGCTCCAAAGCGTCGTAAGAAGGCCGCTGCAAAGAAGGCAGCTCCAAAGCGCCGCAAGAAGGCCGCTAAGAAGACTGCAAAGAAAGCTGCTCCAAAGCGTCGCAAGAAAGCTGCAAAGAAGGCAGCTCCAAAGCGTCGTAAGAAGAAAGCAGCTGCTGCTGCAGGTGCAGCAAAGCCAAAGCGTCGCCGTCGCAAGAAGGCCGCTAAGAAAGCAGCATAAATTCCAGCATAAATTACTGGTAATTAACCCCCATGGCCTCACGGCGGTGGGGGTTAATTCTTTTTCCGACTATTTATCGCAGAGTGATAACTCCGAAAGCGAAACGGCACGATTTACTTTTCCAAAGATCTTTTCTATTTGCGCCCGCTCGGTTGCACTTAAATGAGTGAGCAATCTCTTTTGAACACTTGAACGATACGCAGGTGCAATCTCTGCCACTTTCTTCTCACCGCGGTTAGTTAGCACAGCGAAAAGCCCGCGCTTATCTTCGCTACAGCGAATTCGATCTACCCATCCAGCTTCCTCGAGTACCTTGATCCGATGGGAGAGGCGTGAACGGGAGACCATCGCAATCTCGGCAAGCTCGCTCATCCGCATTCGACGTCCCGGAGCCTGACCTAGTTGTGCTAATAACTCATAATCGGCGAGATTTACCCCAAACGGGCTCAGATCCTCATCAAGGGCGGCAGTTATTGCTCGAGTCGCAGAGATATAGGCATGCCAGGGGGCAAGAGCTGATCCGGTTGGGAGTTTGCTCCCCGCTTTTGCCATGGAGTGAGGGTATCTACTCGGGGTAGTGACATGCGACTTCACTTTGGTCGACCACCTGCAAAATGGGCTCCTGCGTGAAGCAACGCGCTTGCGCCTTCCAGCATCGAGTGTTGAAGACACATCCAATCGGCGGATTGGTAGGCGAAGGAAGATCCCCGGTCAGAACAATCTGTTCCCGTGCACTCTCCAGAACCGGGTCCGGAATGGGAATGGCAGAGAGAAGCGCTTTTGTATACGGATGGTGTGGTCGCTGGTAAATCTCTTCGGTGGGGGCGAGCTCAACTATCTTTCCCAGGTACATCACTGCGACTCGGTCCGAGATGTGCTGAACGACGGAGAGGTCGTGGGCAATAAAGAGGTAGGAGAGACCAAAGTCATCCTTAAGGTCGTCGAGAAGATTAATTACCTGGGCCTGAATTGAGACATCCAGGGCCGATACCGGCTCATCACAGACGATGAATTCAGGCTTCAGGGCAAGCGCTCGCGCAATCCCAATTCGCTGACGTTGCCCACCAGAGAACTCATGGGGATAGCGGTTGTAATGCTCTGGATTAAGACCGACCCGCTCCATTAACTCCTGCACCGAGCGCTTGATCTCCTTCTTGCCCGATATCTCTGAATCGATGCCATGAATAGCGAATGCTGCCCCGATGATTTCACCAACTGAGTGGCGAGGATTAAGGGATGAGTAAGGATCTTGGAAGATGATCTGCATCTTGGTGCGCAGCGCTTTCATCCTCCGCGGCGAGTATCCGGTGATGTTCTCGCCATTGAAATAGATTTCGCCACCAGTCGGTTCATATAGGTTGAGAATCGTGCGCCCGGCAGTGGATTTACCGCACCCTGATTCGCCCACCAACCCCAGGGTCTGACCGCGTTCGAGTGCGAAGGAGATTCCATTAACTGCCTTGTTCTCACCCTTAACCCGAGCAAAGATGCTATTACTAGTTATTGGGAAGAACTTCTGCAGATTCTTTACTTCAAGGATGGGGTCCTGAGTGGGTTCCTGACTCATAGCTTTGCCCCCTCAAGATGACAGCGCGCTAAATGTCCTGGAGCATGTTCGGTAAGCGCTGGCATCGAGCCGGCACAACGTGCTGCGCCACCTTCAACTCGATCCGAGAAAGTGCATCGGGGAGCGAATGCGCATCCCGGTGGCAAGGCAATCAACGATGGCGGTTGCCCAGTAATTGCGCTAAGTCGCTTTCCGTGAGTTCGATCCATCCGCGGAATTGATGCGAGCAATCCATGGGTATACGGCATCAAGGGATTGGCGTAGAGCTCCCGAACAGGTGCGCTCTCGACGATTTTTCCCGCGTACATGACATTTACTCGATCTGCCGCCCCGGCGACAACTCCTAAATCATGGGTAATCAAGATGATCGCCATTTTGAGCTCAGTTTGCAGTTCCCGAAGGAGTTTCAAAATCTGCGCCTGAACGGTGACATCAAGGGCGGTAGTTGGCTCATCTGCGATCAATAACTCAGGGCTATTAACCAGTGCCATCGCAATCATCACCCGTTGGCGCATGCCGCCCGAGAATTGATGAGGAAAGGCCTTTAAGCGATTGGCGGCATCGGGAATCCCCACCATCTCCAAGAGCTCTACTGCACGAACGGTGCTCACCTCGATATCTACTTGATTATGTACTTGATGAGCTTCGATGATCTGATCACCAATTGTGTAATAAGGATGTAATGAGGACATTGGATCTTGGAAGATCATTGCGATGCTCTTGCCACGAATCTTCCGCATCTCTTCATCGGCAAGATTAATCAGCTCAACATTGCCGGCATCACCTTTCATGATGGCGCTACCGCTAACGCGCGATCCACGCTTAGAGAGCAGACCCATCAAAGCTAGATTGGTAACGGTCTTTCCCGAACCAGATTCCCCAACAATTGCTAGCGTCTCGCCTCGTTCGATAGCAAAGGTGACCCCATCGACCGCCTTGACCAAGCCATCGCTGGTGGGAAATTCGACCCGCAGATCGCTCACTTCAAGAAAACTCATGCGGCTACTCGTACTCGAGGATCGATAAAGGCATAGAGAATATCGACAAGCAAGTTCATGAAAATCACAATAGTCGCGGCGAGAATTGTTGTTGCCACAATAATCGGCAGATCAAAATCAACAACAGCGCCAAGAGAGAGCCGTCCAAGTCCAGGCAAGTTGAAAACTGCTTCAGTGAGAATCGCTCCACCCAGCAGACCTGCAAAATCCAGTCCAGCCATTGTGGTTAAAGGAGCAAGCGCTGCGCGTAGCGTGTGTTTACGCAGCACTACTTTCTCGCTCAAGCCTTTAGCTCGTGCAGTACGAATAAAGTCCTCGCTCAACGTTTCTATAACAGCATTTCGCACAAAGCGGGTATACAAAGCTGCGTATGCGAAAGCCAACGTAATCCACGGCAGGATCATCGTGTTTAACCACTCCAACGGATTCTCAAAGAGCGGGGTGTAGTTACCTGAGGGGTAGGGCAGGATCCGCCACTTCACGACGACGAAGACCAATAGCAGTAAGCCGGTGAGGAATGTTGGCAAAGAGGTACCAATAAGTACAAAAATTGTGCTTCCGGTATCTGCCGCCCGACCGCGATTGCGCGCAGCGAGAATTCCAAGGCCAACTCCCAAAATCAACCAGAGCACGAGCGCGCCAATCGCTAACGAGAGAGTTACTGGTAGCGCCTCAATGATCGAATTGGTAACGCAGGAGTGCTCCTGAAATGAATAGCCAAAACTTGGCGCTGGACAGAAGATAGTCGCGGCCCCTTCGCCAAAGGTCCGCCCAAATATCAATCCCTTGAGAAAGATCAAATATTGCTGCCAGATCGGCAGGTCATATCCAAGGCGGCGTCGATTAGCTTCGATAATTCCGGGGTCATTACAACTCTTGCCGCACGTTAGCGCGGCTGGGTCAAATGGCAAAATGGCAAAAATTAAGTAAACAGCAAAGCTCACTGCAAAAAGAATTGCAATGGAGATTGCAATGCGTCTTGCTAAGTAATTAATCATAGCCACCTGCTCTCATCCCTAATGTTTCGTGAAGTGGGGTGAGGGATTTCTCCCCCACCCCACTTTTGATGCATACCGTCTAGCTAATTAACAACACGTTAATTAGGACTTGACTTTGATATCACCAAATGATGGTGCACCTTGTGGTTCCCAGAAGTAGACCCCTTCAAGCTTGGAGCCCCACATCTCTTGGGTCTTCGAGAAGACGCCAGGGATGACCCACATTTGGTCCATCACATATTGGTTGAGCGCTGCCCACTCTGCGCCTTGCTTAGCACGATCCGACTCAGCGAGGTTTGCTTCAGCGCGCTGCTTGAACTCTGCGTACGCAGGATCCTTGCCAACTTGTGACAATGGGAATCCAGCGCCTTCAAGGAAGAGCTCTGGAATAACCGTTGAGGCATTTGCCCAGTCTGGAGCCCAGCCAGCGCGAGAGAGATCTCCCTGCTTTGTTGGGTCAAGAACAATTGCGTAGTACTGACCTGGCTCAATGAAATTGAACTTGAGGTTGATACCGGCATTCTTCTTCAACGAATCAATCCAGATAGTTGCGCCCTTCTTGTTGGTGTCAGTATCTGCAACATCGAAGGTAAGACCTGCACCTGTCGCTCGTGCATATACATCAGGGCATGCAGTTTTGGCTTCCGCCATGAGAGCTTGCGCCTTCTCTGGATTGCCTTCTGGCTTGAAATCTTCCAAGCCGGTTACTGGCTTGTAATCAAGACCCATCAAAGGCTTTATCACGCCATCAGCAGGGTCACCACCAAAGGCAAC
>VFQT010001971.1_pt1 | contig 22501 bp, 21 predicted proteins | sample 3512381 | NCBI WGS metagenome assembly VFQT01 (sample SAMN10412376, study PRJNA504923) | tailings metagenome | isolation source: Relicate 2 Philex TSF3 active mining site | place: Philippines: Tuba, Benguet | collected 2017-08-29
CGCGCCGTCCCCCTGCTCGCCGTCAGGACCGGACACGAACTCCGCTACGGCTACATCTTCGGCTCCGAGCTCGTCTTCAACGCGCTCACCATGTACGAGCGCTTCGGTCAGGGCTACCCCGGGCTCGCGCGTTTTCTCTACGAGGTCGCCGCGGGTTACGCGCTCAAGACCGAGCTCTGGTATCGCTACGGCCACCTCCTCGATGCACCCACGACACCGCTCGACATCGACGGCGTCACCTATGCCCGCTACACCTCGGTCGTCGCGACCACCGTGCCCTTGCAGATCGTGAAGGGGGTCATGGCGACCATTCGCCGCACCTCGAGCCCAGGGGGCATGAACGCCGTCGCCGTCCTGCCCGTCGACAAGGGCGAGGTCATCCGCAAGATCCCGCGCCTCATGCTCGGCGCGCCCGGAGACGGCCTCGTCTATCGTCCCGACGTGAAGCACATCGCTCTGCACGGCGCCTTCACCCTCGATGGCGAACGCTTCGACCGCCATGACGAGGGCCGCCCGAGCAGCGGACTCCCCCTCGAGGTCCTCGGCACCTCGAAGGTCGTTTGGGGGGTCTCGCTATGAAGCGTCTCGGTCTCCTCGCGTTGGCCCTTGCCCTCCTTGGCTGCAGCAGGCCCTCTCCCACCGTGGCTTCGCTCGCGCGGCTCCCCGAGACCCTTCCCGGCATTGTGAGTGATGTTCACAAGTCTGGCGAATCCCAAACAGAATCAAAATCTTCCGCCGAACCCTTCCGTATCGTGGCCGTGCCCTCCGAGCTCCAGGTCTACCGCTCGACCCGGGTCGTGCTCTCGGTCGCGGGCGACGCCGAAAAGCCGCTCCGCTGCCGCTGGAGTTTCGGCGACGGGAGCCCCGAAGAGGAGGGCTGCGAGCTCGAGCACACCTTCATCGGCGGCACCGCCGACGAGCGCGTGACACTCACGGTCGACACCCCAGGTGGGCCCCAGAAGACGACCCGCATCCTGCCGCTCGAGCGCCTCCCGGTGAGCGCCCCGAGGTCGATGGCTGGCCTCGAGATCCCCAACGCCCCAGAGGGGCCCTCGAGCTTCCGCGTGGTTCTCCTCGCCGACACCGCGGGCGGCCCCATCGCCGCGCTCGCCGCTCAAATCCTCGCGCTCGGCCCGTCCCTCGTCATCCACCTCGGCGGGGTCGTCACGTCCGACGACCCGACCTCGGGCTTCACTGCCTTACGCGAAGGGCTCGCCGAGCCTCTCCGCGCCCAGCACGTCCCGCTCCTCATCGCGCCTTCGCCAGGTGACCTCGAGGCCGACGCGGAGATCCGCCGCCCCCTCGGCCCTGATGGCGACGCCCTCGAGCTGCTCTCGCCCGAAGGCTTCCCCGAGCGCTTCGCCCTCTCGTTCCGCGGCGTCTTCTTCGCGTTCATCGCCCGCGGCGACCTCGAGGCGAAAAGCGACGGCCTGGGTACCCTCGCCTGGCTCAAGGCGCGGCTCGACGAGGCCCAGATCTACGAGAGCCGCATCGTCCTCTCCCATCTCCCCCTCCACCCCTTTGGCGTCCGCCGCCCGGGGGGCGCCACCTCACCCCCGCAGAGCCCCGAGACCCTCGTCCCGAAGTTCAAGGTCTACGAGCTCCTTCTCCGCGCCCGGACAACCGCCCTCATCTCCGCGGGCCACGCCGTCTACTTCAAGGGGCGTTACGGAGCCCTGCCTGTCCTCTCCGTCGGCTCTCCCGTCGAGGGAGCGACGTTGCTCGGCTCGGAGACACCCCAGCCGCCGACACTCGCCGTCATGGACATCGAAAACGGCATCCCGGTCCGAATCTTCGCGCTCGAGTCGAAGGATGGCGCCTTCTCGCAGATCTTCGACGAGAGCTATCTGCCCGAGACCGTCGAGGTCTACACCCGTTGAATGCCACCTTTCCGGAACCGCTCGAACTCGGCGTCTACGTCCACTTCGCCTATTGCGCAAAGCGTTGTGTCTACTGCGATTTTGCGCTCGCTACGCCGCGCCAGATCCCCGCTCGTGACTATACCGACGCCCTCATCGCGGAGCTCTCCGCGCGTCTCGAGCCTCCACGCGCTGGTCTCACCTCCCTCACGGCTCCGGCGCTTGCTCGCACGCTCTATATCGGCGGAGGGACCCCGAGCCTCTGGCCAAGGCCTGACCTCGCGCGATTTCTCGAGGCCCTGAAATCCACTCTCCCATTGCGTGAGGGGGCGGAGGTGACCCTCGAGGCGAACCCCGAGGAGGTCGACGCGGTGATGGTCGACGAGCTCGTCGACCTCGGAATCAACCGCCTCTCGCTCGGCGTCCAGAGCCTCGACGAGGGGCAGCTCTCGCGGCTCTCGCGGCTTCACGGACGAGGGCGTGCCGAGTCGGCGATGGATGTTCTCAAGGCGGCCTATGAGGACAGGCGCCTGCAGAGCTTCTCGGTCGACCTCATGTATGGCCTGCCAGGTCAGAGCCTCTCGCAATGGCTAGACCTCCTCGACGAGGTCGTCTCGCGCTTCGAGCCCCCGCATCTTTCCTGCTACGCGCTCACCGTCGAATCGAAGACCGTCCTCGGTCTCGATGTCCGCAAGGGCCGGGCGAGCGCGCCTGACGAATCTCTACAGGCGGAGATGCTCTTTGAGGGCCGCGAGCGTCTCTCGACCCACGGCTACCGTCACTATGAAGTCTCGTCCTGGGCGCGCGACGGCCACATCGCCCGCCACAATAGCGCCTACTGGGAGATGAAGCCCTATCTCGCGCTCGGCGCGGGGGCCCACGGCTTTCTCGAAGGCGTGCGTTATCGCAACGAGGGGCGCCCGAGCCGCTACATCGAGAAGACCCTTGCAGAGCGCAGCTCCCCCGAGGTCGAGACCGAGCAGGTCAGCGCCGATGCGTTCGAGTTCGAGCGCATCATAACTGGGCTCAGGCGCCTCGACCTCGGCGTCGAGGTGGGGGATCATCGTTACGCTGAGGTCATCCAACGAGAAATCGCTGCCGGTCGCCTGGTTCTCGACGGCGGGCGTGTGAGGCTCACCCCGCACGGGCTCCGTTTCATGGACGACGTGCTGCTTGCCTTTGCGCCATGAGCCCCGTGCGACATCTGCCGAGTCGGAAGGGCACGAGCGAGGCGTTGCATGTTCGACCAGAGCGATGATAGGGTTCGCCTCCTCACGCACCGCGATGCCTGAAGCGCCGCGAAGGCGGAGGCGAACGAGGAAACTGAGCCCATGGACGCGATCAAAGAAGCATTCAAGCACGGTGGGGACTGGATGTGGCCCATCCTCATCATCGGGATCCTCGTCCTCGGGATAGCCCTCGAGCGACTCGTGTGGCTCTACGGCATCGCGGGCGCCGACAAGCACGTCCTGCTCAACGGCATCAAGCAGTCCCTCAAATCGCAGGACGTGGGTCGTGCCCTGTCACTGCTGCGTGCGACGAAAGCGCCGCTCATCCGCGTCCTTCACTCGGGAGTATCGAACTTCCACGAGCGCAAGGAGACCATCCGCATCCTCATGGACGAGTCTGCTCTCGCCGAAATCCCGCGCATCGAGACACGTACTGGCTTCCTCGTCATGTTCTCGAACGTCGCGACCCTCATGGGACTGCTCGGTACCATCATCGGCCTCATCCGCTCGTTCGCCGCCGTCGCGGGCGCTTCTGCTGGCGAGAAGGCGACCGAGCTCGCGCGCGGCATCTCGGAGGCGATGAACTGCACCGCCTTCGGCCTCATCGTCGCCATCCCGGCCCTCATTGTCTACGGCATCCTCAAGAGCCGCGAGCACAAGCTCGTCGATGACATCAACGAGTCGGCCGTCGCCCTCTACAACATCATCTCGGAAGTCAAGCGCGAGACCGGCACCCGCTGAGGTCACCCCTCCAATTGCCGCGACTCATTCGGAGATTCAGGACATGTTTCAGGGACTTGCACATAGCTTCCTCGCCGCCGCCAACGAGACCGCCGCCGCCGCCGCCGAGTTCGCCCATGAGGGCGGGATCGGCAAATCCTTCCAAGAAGGTGGCATCTGGATGTGGCCTATCCTCATCGTGGGCCTCGTCGTTCTCGGCATTACGGGCGAGCGCATCTTCGTGCTGTTCTTCCGCACGACGAGCCGTCGCGAGCAGTTTCTCTCGACGATGCGCCAGCACATCATGTCGCGTAACCTCGACAAGGCCGTCCAGTTCGCTAGCCAAGACACGAGCCCGCTCGGCCGGATCGTGAAGGCTGGCCTGCTCAAGGTGAACTTCGAGGACGAGGTCGTCCAGTCTTCGATGGACGAGGCGGCGCTCGCTGAAATCCCCTTTCTCGAGAAGCGCACCGGCTTTCTCCCCATGCTCTCGAACGTGGCGACTTTGATGGGTCTGCTCGGCACCATCATCGGCCTCATCGGGTCCTTCGCCGCAGTATCCGCGGCGGACGCGGCGACCAAGGCGACCATGCTATCGAGGGGTATCTCCGAGGCGATGAACTGCACCGCCTTCGGTCTCATCGTGGCGATTCCCGCGCTGCTTTTCTATGCGGCCCTCCAGGCCCGCACCCAGCGCTGCATCGATGACATCAATGCGGGCGCGGTCAATATCGTGAACCTCGTCATCGTCAATCGTGACAAGCTCGGCCTCACTGTGAGGAAGGAGGGCTGATGGGCGGCGTCAATCTCGAGGGGGGAGGAAAACGCGGGCTCGATTTCGAGCTCAACCTCGTCCCCTTTATCGACCTCCTTTCGTGCTGCATCTCGTTCCTCCTCATCACCGCGGTGTGGACGCAGATGGGCAAGCTCGACACGACCCAGAAGCTCGACGGCGGCGGGGCGGCGGGCGAGAAGCCTGCCCAGGTGGACATCACGGTCGCGCCGTCCGGCTATGAGCTGCGGCTCCCCGACGAGCCGCCGTGCACGCTCACGAAGTCGGGTCAGACCTACGACGAGAAGGCCCTTCGCAAGGTCCTCGACAAGCTCAAGAGGGAGACGTCCTCGAAGGTCGTCGTGCGCATCGCGGCGGTCGATGACCTCCCGTTCAGCGTGCTCGTCGACGTCATGGACATCTGCGCCGAGCTCGGTCTGAAGAGCGTCTCGCTGAACCAGCTCGTGGTGCCACCGCAGGGTGGGCCTCGCTGCAAGGGAGGGTGAGGCGATGACGGTCAAGACCCCAGGACGCCGCGCGGGTTCGGGCATCGCGCTCCGTCAGGTCAAGCGCAACATGCAGACGAAGTCGACGCGTAGCCTTTCGGCCGCGCTCAACCTGACCTCCATGGTCGACTTCATGAGCGTCATCGTCATCTTCCTGCTGATGAGCTTCTCTGCCGACGGTGACCTGTCGCAGAACGCAGCCGACATCACGCCGCCCGAGGCCTCCGCGGCTGACCAGCTCAAGCGGCAGCCGATCATCGCGGTCTCCGCGACCGAGATCACCCTCGAAGGGGTCCGCGTCGAGAGCTCGCGGACCGTGCTCGCCGAGGACGACAGCTACGAGCTGCCAAAGCTCGTCGAGGCCCTCAAGCGCGAACAGGACAACTTCAAGGCGATCCGCAAGGGTGAGGAGTTCAAGGGAGAAATCATCATCCAGGCTGATGAGGACGTCCCCTACAAGCTCATCCGCCGCGTCTTTGGCGCCGCTGCGCGGTCTGGTTACGGCAACATCGCCTACATGGTCCGGATGGGCGCGCCGCCTAATTGACCTGACGCCCTGTGTCGCTCTGGGGCGACTGAATCGCTGTTCATTCCTGCATCAGGCCTCGTGACCGCTCTGCAGGCGGTCCTCGTAGAGGTCGTCGAGGAGCCCGGCATGCAGGGTCTCGACCGCCTTGCGACGGATTTTCATCGTCGGCGTGAGCTCCCCGCGCTCCTGGCTCAAGTCGCGGTCGAGGAACGCAAAACGCCTCACCGACTCGACCTGCGCGAGCTTGCGGTTGCCCTCCCTTACCGCTTCCCGCATCTTGTCTACGAACTCCTTGTGGACAGTCACCTTGCGCATCGCGAGCTCGAGGGCCGCGCTCCGCGAGGTAGGGCTCGCCATGAGCTCGGCTATACGCGCGTCGACCTCGCTCTTTGTCACGAGCCCACGCTCGAGCCCGAAGGCGAGGGTCTCGAGGGGGCTCGGGGCGATGATTGCGACGACGTAGGGGCGGCGGTCACCGTGGGCGTGGACCTGTGAGATGAGCGGAGATGCCTCGCGAATGGCCTTCTCGATGTTCGCAGGCGACAGGTTCTTGCCGCCCGCGGTGATGATGAGGTGCTTCTTGCGGTCGGTGAGGGTGAGAAATCCGGCCTCGTCGATCTGGCCTACGTCGCCTGTGTGGAGCCAGCCGTCGATGATGGTCTCGGCGGTGGCCTCGGGTTGTTTGTAGTAGCCCTGAAACACCCAGGGACCTCGAAGAAGGACCTCGCCATCGGCCGCGATTCGGCACTCCATCGGGGCGATCACGCGGCCTACCGAGCCGAGCCGGATCGAGCCCGGTCGGTTGATATGGGTCGAGACGGTCGCTTCCGTCATGCCGTAGGCTTCGTAGACCGGGAGACCTGCGGCCCAGAAGAGCTCGAGGATGGGCTTTGAGATGGGGGCGGCGCCGGTGAGGAACATACGGACGCGGCCGCCGAAGGCCGCGCGGACCTTCTTCCAGATGACCACATCAGCGAGTCGATGCTGGAGCTCGAGCCCCTTTGGAACGCGCTTGCCTTCGTGCTCGAGTTTGACCTTCCGGGTCGAGACGTCGAGGGCCCAGGCAAAGAGCCGACGGACTGCGGCGGGCTTCTTTTCGAGCTCGGTCTGGAGCTTCGCGTAGGCTTTCTCGAAGATGCGAGGCACCGAGCCGAAGACCGTCGGTTGGACCTCTTTCAACTCATCGAGCACCGTGGCGGTCGACGTCGCAAAGGCAGTGGCGACGCCCGCACAAATGCGGCCGTAGAACGACAGGACCCGCTCGGCGACGTGGGCCATCGGCAGAAACGAAAGGGCGATGTCGTCTTGCTGGAGGCCGATGAGCTTCGTCTGCACCCTCAGGAGGTCGAGGATGTTGAAGTGGGAGATCATGGCGCCCTTCGGCGGTCCCGTCGTCCCCGAGGTGTAGACGAGGATGGCGGTATCGGATGGTTTGATTTTCGAGAGAAGTGCGGTGACGTCTGATTCGGGCAGTGGCTCGCGAGCAGTGCCGAGCCCGAAGCGGGCAGGGGAGAGCAGACGCTGCTCGTGCCCGCGATAGAGCGCGCCCTCCCAGGGGACGATGCCGAGAAGTTTGGGCAGGGCCCCGAGCGCCACCGCTTCACGAACGCGGGCGAGCTCGTCTTGGGAGTCGACGAAAATCAGGCGCGCGTCGGCGTGTTCGAGCAGGTAGTGGATGCCTTCGGGCGGTTGCTTCGGGTAGATGCCGAAGCTCACGAACCCGCCGAGTTGTGCGGCCATGTCGAGGACCGCCCAGGTCTTCTTGGTGTCGCCGAGGATTGCGACCTTGTCCCCTTGCTCGAGCCCGAGCTCGACGAGCCCCGCGAGCGCCTGTCGGGCTTCGTCGTAGAACTCCCTCCAGGTCGTCTTGTCCCAGACCCCGTTCGACTTCTGCCACATCGCAGGGCTCTGGGCCGAGCGCTTGGCGCGTAGGCGGAACATCTCGCCAAGGCTCGAGGCGCCTTCGGCGGTGAGCGTTACGGGGGCTCTCGGGGCGGTTTCGAGCATGGGGACTCCATACGACTTGAGGGGCCGCCGCCAGTGTTCTCCGTCGAGGTCAGGCTTGCAAGCCGACCACGGTACGACGGCACTCGACGTTCGATGATGACGCGGCAAGACGGACTCGAGTGCAGTTGACTGAGGCCGAATTCAGATGCTGTAAACGTGCTCCAAGTTCCTATCCTCAAAGGTCATTCCATGAAGCTCGTTCGATTTGGCTCGCTCCTCCTCCTCCCCCTGCTCCTTGACGCCTGTCAATCCAAGGGTGGGACAACCTCTGGCCCCGATACCGCTCAGACCGGGAAACCGGTCCCGGTCGACACCTCCACGGAGAAGGCCACAGGTGGTAACGATACGTCCTCGCCCCCCGCCGCGGACACGGCGGTTGCTGCGACGGACACCGCAGGGTCGGCGAAACCCGATTCGGAGGCACCAGCTCCTGATGCCGTTGCCCCTGAAGCGGCTCAGGCAGCCACACTCGACCCCGAAACGCAAAAGCATCTCGCCGCGCTGCAGGCTGGCTGTGAAGCGAGCGAGCAGGGTATGATGCTTCAGAACTGCAAGAACAAGGAAGACGAGACCTTCCTCACCTACGCCAAAGAGTCCAAGTCCACCAGTGTCCTGGAGACGGTCCTCGATGCGGCCCTCGTGAAGGGGAAGACCGACCGGGCGGCGCTTACCGTCGCAGTTCTGGTCCTCAAGGCTCACCTCCCATACGGGGACCTCGCGTGGTTCAAGGCTCAGGCGACCCCTGGCGCGGCCGATCGCGCAGTGGCCCTTGTCTCGTCACTCCCCCCGGAGTTCGCGTGGGGAATTGGCGAGGTCCTCGCTGGAACCGCACTTCTCGGGGGACGTCTCGATGCCCTGGTCGAAGCGCTCGAGAAGCTTCCTCCAGGCCAGCAGGTGCGCGGCGCAGTCTATCCGCTCCTCATGAAGTACGGGGGAATGGCGGTCACACCAGCCCTCGAGCGTCTCATGAAGTCCACGAGCGCTCAGGACCGGTTCGAAGCGGCCCACAATGTCGGTATCGCCATCTACGAGAACCCGTTGGACCCGACCAAACGCTACATGTCGGACGAGGACCGCACGAAAGCCTGTGATTGGGCGAAAGGCTTCCTCGCTGATCCCGACACGGACGTCGTCCGTGGCGCGAACGATGCGATGACGCGCTGCAAGGGAACTTACATCGATGCGGCTCTCACCGAGTTCGAAAAGAGGGTGACCGATGAGGCCAATGCAACCTGGCTGCCCACGAGCCTTTACCACCTCTGCTGGTCGGAGGGCTTCATCGGTGCGCCGATGAACGGCTCGCCCGAGCAGTGCACCAAGGCGTTCGCACTCGCCGAGAAGGCGCTTTCGAGCAAGAGCCTCGAGGGGGATTCGTTGAGGAACGGCCTGTGGGCGCTGACCCATCTTTCCAAGAACGCCAACCTCCTGGACAAGGGCCGGGCGGTCGTGAAGAAGTTCCTCAAGCACCAGGACAAGTCGATCGCGGACAGTGCCAAGCGATTCCTCGAGGAAGACCTCAAGAAGTAATCACTCTTGTCCTCTCCGGGCATCAAGCCGTTGGCTGCATAGGTCTCGTCGCCGATGCGGCCAACGGCGGTCAGTCTGAGCAGACGATGCGACCGTAAGCGGCTTTGCAGACCCCGCCGGGACTCGAGGCACAACGAAGCTGCCCGTAGGCCGCAATGCAGCTGTAACCGCAGGCGATTTGTCCGTACTCAGCCCGGCATGTGGCCGCGTCGACCCCCGCTCGGACGCCGCCGGGCGGATCCCAACAGACCAACCGCCCGTAGGCGGCGGTGCACACTCCGGCGCTCGTCTTTGCGCACTTCACCTCGCCATAGGCTTGGGTGCAGGAATAGCCGCAGACGGTCCTACCGTAGGCCGAACGACATTCGGCACCCGGCTCTCTGAAGTCGTGGCGATAGTGCTGCGGCCCCGGTTCCGGGTCCCAGCAGGTGAGCCTTCCGTAGGCCGCCTGACAAGTCCCGACCGGGGTCTTGGCGCACTTGACCTCGCCATAGGCCGCCACACACCCGTAACCACAGGCGGTCACGCCGTAAGCCGACTTGCACTCGGCAGGCGGAGATTCGGCAAGCATCATCGCGGCAATCATCATCCACACCATCTCTGACCTCCTGAGACCGCGCGACTACGCTCGAACTCGAGGAAAGATTCACCGGGCGAGATGACCAGGGACTCTGATACGCCCTGGGTTTGACTCAGGGGGCACCGCAGGACAGCCACTCCGCGAGCAGCTTGCGCTCCTCGACGGTCGGCTTTTCCCCTTCTTCGGGCATCCAGTCGTTCGAAGCCTTCGGTCCCGAGCCCGCGGCGCTGTCGATGGCCGTGGCCTGACGACGCACGGCGTCGACGTCGCCAAACCCGCGATGGCAGCGGGTGCAATAGGTCTCCATGAAGTCCTGGCCAAAGTTCTCCCAGGTGAGCGTCTGCGTGGTCGGGCAGGTGGTGCCGGTTGGAGAGCCGCCTTCATCACAGGCCATTACGCATGCCATCATCAACGGAACGAAAAGTAGGTATCGCATTTCGCATCCTCGGGTGTGACGCTCGTAGTTCTTCGAGACGCCGGATTCGAGCGCCGATGAGGCCGCAAACGCCCACCAAACACAAGTGAGAACGGGTCGCCCCTTCGGTTCTGGTTTTCCGACTGAAAACGGATTGCGAGAGTGAAATCGCGCATGCGGCGTTCACCGTTATTCACCATTGACAGGGCAGAGGCAGGGAGAGATTTCACTCACACTGTTGTGGGAGGAGGTCGTGATGCGTTGGATCGGAAGTTGGTGCCTCGCGGGAGCGCTGGTGTGGTCTGGGTGCGGTAAGGAGGACGGAGGGGCTCCCGAGCCCGCGGTCGTCGACAAGGCGAAGCCCGCGGAAGCGAAGCCCGAGGTGAAGTCCACCGAGGTGAAATCGACGGAGAGTCAGCCTGCCGAGGTGAAGTCGGCGGAGGGTCAGCCTGCCGAGGTGAAGTCCGCTGAGGTGAAGTCCGCTGAGGTGAAGTCCGCTGAGGTGAAGCCTGCCGAGGCAAAGCCCGCGGCACCAAAGACGCGCAAGCTGTTGAAGAAGGACGAGATCGGCAAGGCCGCTGAAGACTTCAAGGCGTTTCAGGCGCTGCTCAATGAAGGGCGCAAGCTCGTCAAGGACGACAAGCCCCTAGAAGGCATGGCGAAGTACGAAGAGGCCCTGAAGAAGGTGCCAGGCCATCCCTCGGCGCTCGGCGAGCTCGGTTGGGCCGCGTATCGCGCGGGTGCTGCGCACTTCGACCGGGCGCTTCAGGCGACCCGTCAGGCCCTCTCGGTCTCGAAGAAGGACAAGCAGAAGGGCGCCCTCTACTACAACCTCGGGCGCATCTCGGAGGACCAGGGCAACCTCGAGCTCGCCCTCGAGAGCTACCGCAAGTCGCTTGCTCATCGGCCTGGTAACGAGACCGTGCAAAAGCAGCTCGAGGCGCTTGTCGGTAAGCTCGGCGGCAAGGGTGGGAGCGACGGCATCGACAAGCTCGATGCGGTCTGCCTCGAGCTCGGCGAGCGGTGGGACTGCGAGGTCACGACGTCGGCCGAGGGGCAGGTCATGAGCTCGTGTGACTGCGCGACGGAGATCCTCGGCCCCGAAGAGGGTTTTGGGCGCGCGGCCCTCGTGAGGCTCACAGGCATGGCCGAGGGCGCGGTCGACTCGACCTTCCTCGTCATCGAGGTCGCCTCGAAGTGGCACGTCGTCCGCGAGGTCGGCCTCGACTGGAGCCCGGGCATGGGCTCTGTATGGAACAGCTCGACCCGCGACGCCTTCGAGTTCGCAGACATCGGCGGTCAAAAGGTCGCCTGGGTCGTCTATCAGAACAGCCACACGGACCTCGACCCGGGCATCTATACTGAGTACGGCAACTGGGAAAAGTCGCTCACGCTCTGCGCAATGACCGGCAGTACGCCCGGCTGCTGGGCGGTTCCGCTCGGCTCGGGCTCGAGCGTCTCGAAGCTCTCTTTCGACGGTGAGATCCCGCCTGGCGAGGGACCTGCCGAGGAGAAAAACGAGCGCTGGGAGCTCTCGGTCGCGCGCGATGGGGACGCCATCGTGCTGACCCTCAAGTCTGGCAACCTCCCCGAAGAGCTCAAGGGATTGCCCGGCCGCTACACGCTCTCCGACCTGCCGAAGGCGCCAGGCGTGGTGGTGCAGGTCCTCTGAGAGACGGATGCAAGGGGGCGTTGCGCCGAATGCGAGCGCAGCGCCGAGTCTTGATGCGCCCCGATGTCGATGCGCCCTGAAACAAGGCCTAACGTTTGACGTTACTAACGTGAGTCGTTAGGTTTGCAGCGTGGCCATCAAGACCTTTGCCGACAAAGATACCGAGAGGATCTTCGAGCGGCAGCTCATCAGGCCCTTTGGGCCCGAGTTGTCGCGAATCGCCCTGAGGAAGCTGCTGCTCCTGCATGTGGCCACGAGCTTGCCGGATTTGCGTGTCCCCCCTGGCAATCGGCTCGAAGCCCTCTCGGGAGACCGGGCCGGAGCCTACAGCATCCGTATCAATGACCAGTATCGCGTCTGCTTTCGCTGGGACGGTCATCACGCACATGACGTCGAGATCTTCGACTATCACTGAGGAGTAGGACCATGGCTAGGAAGATGCCTCCGATTCACCCGGGCGAAATCCTGCTCGCCGAGTTCCTCGAGCCACTCGGCATCTCCCAGTACCGCGCGTCGAAGGCCCTCGGTGTGCCGCAGCCGAGAATCTCGGCGATCACTCGTGGCGAGCGGGGGATCAGCGCTGACACCGCATTGCGTCTTGGCCGCTTCCTTGGCACCACGCCGGAGTTCTGGACGAATCTGCAGGCCCACTACGACCTCGAGATTGCGCGTGACGCGCTGGGTTCGAGGGGCCTTGCGAAGATCCAGCCCTTCAAAGACGAGCTCGACTCAGCAGAGCCAAGAAAGGTCTGAGCGTATCCTCTCACCTCGCACAGTCGGCGGTACAAGGTTCTGTCGCGGCTGGTTTTGTGAATGGCATTTACTTCATGCCTGCGGCCTTAAAGAGGCCGTGGCGCGCTGCGGCATTGAGCGCCTCGCGCTCGGGGAGGCCCGCAAACGCCCGCTCCCAGGCGCGGAAATCGCCGCCCTCGCGCCAGGCGAGGAGGGCCGCGCGTCCAGCCTCGGCGCCGCCCTGAGACAGTCGGTATTCGACCCAGGCCCAGCGCGCCGACGTTGAGCGGATCTCGGCGATACCCTCTAGGCCCCGACGGAGCTTGTCGAGGGCGTACTCGATGCGTTCGATCCCCGCGAAAGGCGCGTCTCCGAGCGGTGTGTGGAGCTTCGGGACGAGCGGCGAGAGGCCCAGCGCTGTCGGCAGGATGTCACCGAATTCGCGCGTGAAAGCGATGAGCTCGTCGAGGTCTGCCTCCTGCTCGTCGGGGAGTCCGATGATGACGTAGAGCTTGAGCTTCGACATGCCGTGGGTCTTCGCGAGCCTCGCGGCATTCATGAGGTGCTCGGTGCGGATGCCCTTCGCGAGCTTGTTCCTCATCCGTTGGGAGGGCGCGTCGGAGGCGACCGTCATGCCGCGCATGCCGCCCTTGACGAGGAGCGAGACGAACTCGTCGTCGAGGCGGTCGGCGCGCAGCGAGGAGATCCCGACGCCCTTGCCGAGGTCGGTGACATGCCTCAGCGCCTCGCGGATGAACTCCCACTCGCTGATCGCCGCGCCGACGAAACCGACGCGGGGGGCCCAATCGGGGATGCGCGACAAGACCGCCTCGAGCGGGTTCTCGCGCATCGGAGACTCCGGAGAGCGCACGAGGCAGAACTTGCAAAAGCGCGGGCAGCCGCGTGAGGCTTCCACGAGGAACATGTTCGAGAGCTCGGACAGCGGCGTCACGATCTGAGAGACCGCCGGGATATCGAGGGTTACCTTCTGCGTCGCCGGGATGCGGTCGTGGTCGCGTTCGGGGATCCAGAGGCCAGCGACCTTGCCGATCCGGTCATAGAGGTCGTCCCGATCGCTCGCCTCTTCGAGGGCATCGAGGATTTTCGGCACGGCCCTCTCGCCATCGCCGATGACCGCGAAGTCGATGAAGTCCGCGAGCGGCAGCGGGTTGCTCGCGGTAATCGGGCCGCCGATGAAGATGGCCGGATCCCAGCCGCTGCGCTCGTCGCGGAGGATGGGGATCCCCGCGAGGTCGAGGAGGTCGAAGAAGCCTAGGAGGTCGAGGTCCCAGGTCATCGACACCGCGACGAGGTCGAACTCCTTCAGCGGGCGCCCGGTCTCGAGCGATATCGGCTGGAGTCCGCGCTCGCGCCAACTCCGGACGTCGTCGGGCAGGACCACGCGCTCACACGCAATCCCCTGGCGCTCGTTCATCATCCGGTAGATCACCTGGAAGCCGAGCGAGCTCATGGCGGCGTGATAGGGCAGGGGATAGCAGAGCGCGATGCGCAGCGGGGCGTCGCGGACGATGGTCCCGCGCTCGGACTCGAGCAGGGTCTTTCGCCAGGCCTCCTGGTCGAGGCCCTTGCGCTCCTTGCGGGCGCGCTTCTCGGCGCCGCGTGGGAGGCGGGTCTTCTGGCGTTCGGCTTTCATCGGTGGCTCATGCGACAACCCTTGGGGCGAGCCGTTCGAGGGTGTCTACACCCCACTCGTCACGGAGATATCCAAAGACCTCGCGGAAGAGGTCGAGCTTCCTCTGGAGCGGGACGCGGAGATCGGGCTGTTTCAACAGCGCCGGGTCGATTTGATCTTCGCCGAGATCGCAGAGGTCGATGCCGTGGAGCTCGAGGTTGACGAAGGGTACCCCCTTCAAGAGCGGCCGAATCGCTCGAAAACCATATTGCTTGAGCATCAAGAGACTTGTCCCAATGACCGGGAAGCGCACGCCGGGCAGCACGGTCACGGGGAGTTCGATGAGGCCGTCTTTGCGATTTGGAAGGCGGCTCTCCCACATGACGGACGGGGGCCCGACGATGGAATGGCTCTTCCTGCCGCGGAGCAGCATGCCGCCGAGGACCGCGAGCTTCGCGAGGTAGTAGGGCGGGCACGGGAAGATCGACGAATCGTAGGTGTAGCCCGTCTGCCTGAGCATCGACAGGACGCGCGGGGTCATCGTGTAGCCCGGCGCGCGAAAGCCGGCGACGGGGCTTCCCCGGACCTCGGACAGGAGCTCGAAGGAGCGCTCGAGCTCGCGCGCGATGGCCGCATCCTCGAGGCGGACGAGGTCATAGGGGTGGGTGTGCGAGTGGCTGCCGAGCTCGTGGCCGTCCGCGACCAGTTTTTGCGCGATCTCGCGGGCGACAGGCCAGCGCTCGAGGTCGGAGCTCACGACGAAAAAGGTCGCCTTGACGCCGAGCTCGTCGAAGAGCTCGGCGAAGCGCACGACCCCCTTCTCCCAGACCGCGTTCGTCGCGCGTGCCTCATCGAGGCCGTGGATGCGGTAGTAGAGGTGGAGGGAGTCGATGTCGACGTTGATGGCGGCGGCGCGGATCATGGGCAACACCGTGTGGCTCGAGAGCGGGGGGAGCCCCGAGCGGGAGGTTTATTCCCACAGATCAGTGCTCGGGGCCAAACCTGGGGTCTCAATGGGGGCCCGCAGGTTTTTGGCCGATAGCTGAGGTCAGCGGCCGCGGACGCGGATCGCCCAGGTCAGCTTCGCGAGGCCACGCAGGACGCGGGGGACGCGCTTGACGAGGTTGATCGACGGCGGGCGCTTCTCGGCGATGACGATGGGCACCTCGACGATGCGGTAGGCGTCGCGTTCGGCGCGGATGACGAGCTCGCTCGCGAAGAGGTCCTTGTCCTCGATGCAACGCGAGACGACGGGCAGGAGGCGGTCGCGGTGGAAGGCCTTGAGCCCGTGGGTGTCGGTGCCGCGGAAGTCGAGCAGCACGCGCAGCATCCCGTTGATGACGGCCGTGCCAGCGCGGCGGAAGATCGGGCGCTGGTCCTGGGCGTCCTTGTGGGCCTTCGAGCCGACGACCATGTCGCATTGGTCGGCCTCGAGGAGGCTCAGCGCGCGGGCGTGGAAGCCCGTGTCGCAGATGTCGATCTCGTCGCAGAGGACGTAGGTCCCGCGGGCCTCGAGGATGCCGCGGCGGAGCGCCTTGCCGTAGTTCGGCTCGGGGCTCGTCAGGACCTTCACCTGCGGGTACTTGCGGCCGAGCTCGTAGGCGAGCTCGAGGGTCTTGTCCGAGGACCCGTTCTCCGTGATGATGATCTCGTAGGTGAGCTCGGGGAGCTGTTCGCCGAGGCGGACGACGAGGTCGTGGACGGCCGTCTGCAGGAGTCCTTCCTCGTTGTAGACGGGGATGACGATGGAGGCCCTGGGGGCGTCGGTGGTCGGGGTGTGGCTCAAGGCGGTCTTCCCTTCGCTCGGGTCCAATCGGCCATGGCGCGCGGTCGCGCCAGATGGCAGCCGTTGCGGCGCGCGCGGTATATCGATGCGCATGTCCCGGTGTCAACGACGTTTCCCGAGGGATGTGCTAGACGGTTTTCATGAGTCGCGGACACTTCATCGGACTGAATCACCATCGCCTCATGCTCGCCGACAAGCTGCGCATGCAGGCCTACGAAAGGGCCATCGCTGCGCGCGTCAAGCCGGGCATGACCGTGCTCGACCTCGGGACGGGCACGGGGATCCTTGCGCTCTGGGCTGCACGTGCTGGCGCCAACGTCATCGCCGTCGAGCCCCACGCGGTCATCGGCGTCGCTCGCCGCATCGCCGAGGACAACGGGCTTTCAGACCGAATCCGCTTCATCCGCGCCGACGCGAAGACCCTCGAGCTCGGCGACGCCGACAAGGTCGACCTCGTCGTGACCGAGTGCATGGGCAATTTCTTCGTCACCGACGAGATGCAGCCCGTCCTCCGCGACCTGCCGCGCCACATGAAAGCCTCGGGCGAGACGTTGCCGCGCCGGATCACGCTGCATCTCGCGGGCGCGACCCTGCCGCTCTGGCGCGAGCTCGCCTTCTGGGAGGAGGACATCGGCGGCTTCGACTACTCGGCGGCCCTCGACTTTGCCTCCCAGGCGGCCTACGTCGTTTTCTGTGAGCCGGAGTTCATCATCACTGAGACTGCAAAAGTCTCAGACTTCGAGCTTACTTCCGCGCCAGATACGTTTTCCATGGAGACGCATCTCGCCGTCAAACGGAGCGGGACGGTCCACGGGCTCGTCGGCTGGTTCGACGCCGATCTCGCCGACGGGGTCATCCTGTCGACGGCGCCAGGTCAGCGAACCCACTGGGGTCAGATGGTCTTTCCCCTGCCGCCGACCCCGGTCAAGGCGGGCGACAGGCTCGAGGTCACCCTGACCCTCGCGATGGACGAGAGCCTGAAGTCGTATTTCCGCTGGGAGGGGCGTATCGTGCGCGACGGCGACTCGGTCGAGTTCGCCTGCGATACGCGACAGCGCTTTGGAGGTGAGTCATGACGAAACGAACGGCGTTCGCCTCTGCGACGGTCGCCAATCTCGGCCCAGGCTTCGATGTCCTCGGGCTCTGCCTCGAAGGGCCGCGCGACCGCGTGACGGTCGAGCTGACGACGGATGGACGCTTCGAGCTCGTCGAGGTCACCGGCCCTGACGAGGTCATTCAACGCCTCGGCCACGATCGGGACGCGCTGAAAAACTGCGCGGGCGTCGCGGCGAAGGCGGTCATCGAGGCCTTCGCGCCACGGGGGACGGGCGCTCGGATCTGGCTCGACAAGGGCTTGCCGCTCGGCTCCGGGCTCGGTTCGTCCGCGGCCTCCTCGGTCGCTGCCGCCGTGGCGACGGCCGCCTGCATCGACACCGACCTGCCGAAAGACTTCGTCTTTCCCGCCTGCCGCGAAGGCGAGCGCCTCGCGACGGGCAATCCGCACCCCGACAACGTCGCGCCCGCACTCCTCGGCGGGGTCGTCGCATGCCTCCATGGCGAGGGCGAGCACGTCGACCTCGTGACCCTTCCAGCCCCACGCGGCCTGCAGGTCGTCGCGGTCAAACCCGACATCGAGGTGAGGACCGCTGATGCGCGTGCGGTGTTGCCGAAAGCCATCCCGATGCACGACGTCGTGAGAAACCTCGGGGCGATGGCTGGCCTCGTCAAGGCGCTCATGGCGGGCGATCTCGCGTTGCTTGGACGTTGTCTCGAGGACCGCCTCGCGACACCCTATCGCAAGGCCCTCATCCCGGGCTTCGACGAGGTCGTCGAGGCCGCGCTCGCCGCACGCGCCATCGGCGCGGGAATCAGCGGGTCGGGCCCGTCGATGTTCGCCCTTTGCGGGGACCGCGACGACGCGCTCGCGGTCGCCGATGCCATGGTCGAGGCCTTCGAACGGAAAGGCCTTGCGGCCCGCGCGATCGTCTCCGCGGTCGACCGCTACGGGGCTCAGGTCATCGGCTGAGGGGCGTGGGCCCCAAGAAGACCGGGCGGTCGTTCGCTCGGGCTCGCCCCACTGATTTCCACCATTGACCGAGTCGGTCTCGCTTGCGCGTGCCCTCCGCGGGGCGTAGACGGCGCCCGTGAACGCAAGAAACCCCACCGCCATCCCTAGTGCCCACGTTCTGCTGCCGAAAGGAAAGACGGGCTCCGAAGTCTTTCACGACGCCCTCTTGAGCGCGGTCTCGGCCTTCCCAGAGCTCGCGTCCGCGGGGATTTCGACCGACAAGCGCCGCTTCAAACAGACCCTCCCTGACACCATCGTCGCCTTCGAGGCGATCCGAGCGAGCTCGCCAAGAAGGGTCGACATCGCCCGTCATCTCACAGAGTCCCTGCTCGGTGCCCTCTTCTTCGGGGTGCCCGACACAGACACACCTGAGCGCCTCGACCACCTGCTCGCGGCCCCTTCGGACAGCCCCACGCTCCAGACAGTCCGCGGAACCGCCACCCCAGGCTGGAGGCCCGAGGTCACCTTCCGCAAGGTGCGCTACTCTGGCGCCGAACTCTCGAACCTTGTCAGGCTCCTTCGCGACGAACGCTCCATCACGGAGTCGGCGGCCGCTGGCATGCTCTGGACGCTCAGCCGCCTCGACCGGCAAGATGCCACGGGCCGCCTGAACCTCGTCGGCGAGCGCTTTGCGCTTCTCGGCGCTGGGGCCGAGCTCGCGCCGACGCCTTACCTCGTCGAGGCAGGGGCCGAGGTCCTCTGGATCGATCGGCAGGAGCCCGCGCTCTCCCCGGAGGCTATGGCCGGGACCGTGTCCTATCCCGACCTGCCGAGCGACATCATCGCCGACCCGTCCGCGGTCAAGTCAGCGATGGTGGCCTTTGCGGGCGCCGACCGTGTCCATGTCGGCCTCTTTGCCTACGCACCTGGTCGGGGCCGTGAGCTGCGTCTCGCCGCGACGATGGACGCGCTTATCCGCGCCCTCGGACCCGAGTACGTGAAGTCCGTCTCGCTGCTCGTCTCACCGACGACGCCAGGCGAGGTGAGCCCTGCCGACCGCGACTTCGGCTTCGACCGGCGCCGACGTTTTCCGATGTGGGTGAGGGCCCTCGAGCGCACGAAGGCCCTCGACCTGCCAGGCCATCGGACCCACGGGGACGCCATCATCTCGCGTTCGGTCGTGGCGCTCCAGGGACCGACCTACCTCGCCGCCCAATACCTCGCGAAGATGATGACGACCGAGCAGCTCGCAGTCGACGGACTCGGTGGCCGCCCCATCGCCATCTCGGCCAATGTCGCTGGCATCACGGCGACGAAGTCCCTCGAACACCCGCTGTTTACGGCGGGCTTCCTCGGCGCCCCGACGCTTGGCATCGAGATCTTCGAACCCACGGTGACGCGCACTCTCATGACCCTGCTGATGGTGAGTGACCTCTTGAACCCCGATGCGCCAGGGGCGCGCAGCCTCGCTGCCTTTGACAAGGCCCGCGCCGTTTCTGCCCAGTCCGTCCATGGTGGTGTCCGCACGCTCCCCTGGAGCATCGACAAGACCATTCGGGTCGGGGCCATGATTGGTCTTGGCAAGAGGCCTTCTCTCCTGATGGGGCTCCTCAAGGGAGCAAAGGCGAAGAAGGCCTAGTGCGAAAATCAAGAGGTTTGATTTTCGAAATGTTTGTAAATCAAGTTTATTGATTTTCGAGATTGTTTGCAGCGAGTGTCCGCCGGGTCATCCCGATATGAGGGATCCCGTCTTCGTCGTAGACCTCTCCGCACTCGACAAACCCATGTCGCCGATACCAGGGGGCGAGGTGGGCCTGGGCGGAGATGTCGATGTCGGCCCCTGGGCCAAGGGATTCGAGGGCGGTGATAGCGCATCTTACGAGAGCATCTCCGAGTCCCCGACCACGGGCCGATTGGGCTGTGAGGACGCGGCCAAAACGGGCGGCGTGTCCCCTTGCGGCGGGGAAGAGGCGCGCATAGGCGATAAGGCCCTCGGCCGACTCGAGTCCGAGGTGGAGGGCGTCGAGGTCCTCGCCATCCGGGTCGAGGTAGGCGCAGCGCTGTTCGACGACAAAGACCTCCCCGCGCAGACGGAGGAGGTCGTAGAGACGCCGTGCGCCGAGGTCATCGAAGCGCAATAGCCACGCTTGGATGATCTCTGGCGGTAGCGCTGACGTTGGGAGGGAGAGCCCCGGGCTCAGTGTTTGGCGAAGTACCAAGGTCCCTCGGGCTCGAAGCGGAGGAAAGTCCAGGTCTCGGTGTCGCGATCGGCCCAGCCGCCCTTCGCGAGCGAAGCGATGACCTTCGAACGATGGACTGTCACCGGGCGCAAGACCGTGCAGCCCTCGAAGATGTCTCCGGCCACGAGTTCGCCTGTCTTCGAGCCCTCGCCGTCAAAGCTATGAAGCTTCATTCGGTGGCCAGCGGCCTTGCGGGCCGCGAGCTCGGCGCGGGCCTCATCCCGTTTTCTGGAGAAGATGCTGCGCAGGGTGTTGGCGTGGCCACAATTGAAAGTGACCCCGAGGCTCTCGTCGGGAGGCAGGATCGCGAGGAGTTCCTCGACCTGCCCCCGATCGACCGCATGGACGAAGAGGCGCGCGACACTCTCCGGGCTCGACTGGTCGAGACCGTTGGCGCAGCCCTGAGCGAGACCCCAGAGGAGTGCGCCTGTCACAGCGCCTAGCAGCACCTTCGCGACCGAACGGGCCCGACAGAGATACATCATGCCCTCCACGTAAGCGCCTATAGGCGAGGTCAATGGGCGCGTCCAGAGAACCTTCGGAGTCCTGTCGAGATTCAGACCATCGACGTCATTATCGCTAGAAAGCCTGATGGGCTATTTGAGCTTCGCCATCGAATGGCTTTTTCGATGCGCACGAAGGGCCGATTCCGACTCTTTTCAAAAAAGGGTTCAGACTCTCCACAAATCTGCCGACACCCGGGCTGAGATCGCCGGAAGTCCCCCCGAGAGCCCCGAGATCTCATCTGAGTACGTGTTTTCAGGCTGTCCTCAGCCTGGGGAGAGTTCGTATGGGTTCGACGTCGAGGTCTCAATCTATCTGGAGTTCCCGCTACGGGGCAGGCGCCATCGCGCTCGTCCTCTGTGTCCTCTTTGGCGCAGGGCCCGCGAATGCTCAGTCCTTTCATGTATTCGACAACGGCAATATCCGCTTTGGCAACGGCTCGACTCAGAACTCGGTCAACGGGTCGGGTAACCTGCTTCAGCCGTGGTACCTGGGTGGCGACGGCACCTTCTACAAGCTGACCTACTCGAGCTATCCGCTCGATATCGCATTGGGCGCGGGCTCAGGCGGCGCGAACTGGACGGGCAGCAACCTCACTGAGAACCCGACGCTCATCAATCAGACGACCGACTACTCGGGTTTCTCCGTGACGGAGATGCTCCCGGGTGATGGCGTCCGCGGATACGGCACGATCGTGACCGAGGGACAGCTCTCTGGCACCGGTCTCAGCGGGCTCGTCCTTCGCCAGACCTACACGCTCGAGCGCAACACGAACTACCTCGAGGTGAAGACGGAGCTCGTCAATACGAACCCCTTCGACTCGGGGGACCTCCACCTCTGGGTCGGTACCCGCGACGACTGGGTCGGCAATAGCGACGTCCCGACGAAAACGCGCGGCAATGTGGTCGACGGCGCCTTCGTCCCGCTCACCGATCCGACCTTGCCCGCCCAGATGCTGCGCATCACCTCGGGCAGCGAAGGCGTTTTGTTCTATTCGACGACGCCCGGGACGAACATGAGCCAGAACTCCTGCTGCAGCTTTGGCAACGTCTACAATCAGGATCCCCAGACCTCACCGATTCAGCAGACGAACGACGGCTCCTATGCCATCTACCTCCGCGTCGGCAACATCCCGGCAGGCGGCAGCCGTTTTGTCACCTGGTTCTACGCCGCGGGCACTATCGTCAACCTCGACACCGTCACGAGCGATCTCGCCGCTGCGGCCGCCCCGACAGTCCTCGCAGGCCGCGCGAGCGCCACCGTCAGCTGGACCGCACCCTCGACCGAGCAGCCCATCACCTCCTACGTCCTGCGCTACTCCTCGGATCGCGGCGCGACCTGGACCTCCGTCGCCATCGCACCCATCCCGGAGCCGCTCACCTATCGCGTGACCGGCCTCGAGAACGGCACCACCTACTACTTCCAGCTGGCAGCCGTGACGGCGCTTGGGCAGGGCCCCTTCTCCGCCTCCTCGCCTGCCACCACCCCGGGTGAGCCCGCCAACCTCACCCGCCCGAACCTGCTCGGCGGCAACCCCTTCGTCGGCTCGGTCCTCCGCGTGAACGACCCCAACACCTTCTGGATCAACAACGGCCTCGACCCGATGACCGCCTCCTACCAGTGGGAAGCCAACAATATTGCCATCCCCGGCGCGACCTCGTCGACCTTCACGGTGACCTCGAACGAACAGGGGACAACGCTGCGCGTCAGGTGCTCGCGCACGAACGAGATCGGGACGACCTCGGTCTACACCCCAGCAACCCTCAGAGTCGCGCCTGTGCC
>VFQT010001972.1_pt1 | contig 22499 bp, 17 predicted proteins | sample 3512381 | NCBI WGS metagenome assembly VFQT01 (sample SAMN10412376, study PRJNA504923) | tailings metagenome | isolation source: Relicate 2 Philex TSF3 active mining site | place: Philippines: Tuba, Benguet | collected 2017-08-29
TGCAGGCCATGCTGGCCAACCAGTAGACTGCTTGTTGTGGTATGTGAGGTATGCGTTGACTCCTCTCACTCCTTGGTTGGGGTGGGAGGAGTCGGTGTGTTGCGACCGGTGAAGGCATCCATGGTGTGATAGACCCCCAGCCAACGGCCTACGATGAGGTCAAACAACGCTGTGGGGAGGATGCTCCGCACGAAGGGGAGAATATTGACAATCCAGGGGAGTTGCAGTGAGCGGGTATTGCGTTGGATGGCTGTAGCAATCCGTCGCACCACGACATCGGGTTTCAAAATGGGGATAATCGGTGAACGTACGCCATCGAACATGCCCGTTGAAATATAAAAAGGATTGACAGTGGTGATGTGGATGGAGCTGCGTTGCTCGGCTAGTTCGATGCGCAGTGAATCAGACCAGCCTGCCAGAGCCCATTTGCTGGCCACATATACCGACATGCGCGGATTGCCGAGCATACTCGCTGCTGAAGCAATATTGACAATGTGAGCTGCTGGGCGTTGTGCCAATTGTGGTAGCAGAGCCAGCGTGATGTGCATGGGGGCTAGTGCGTTGATGGCCATTTCGCGATCAATTTGCGTAGACGTGTAGTCGGCGAACGTTTTGCCGACGACGATGCCTGCGTTATTGACTAGGATGTCGACGACGAGGTTTTGGGACTGCATCTGTTGGACGGTGTTGGTGATTTGATCGCGCTGTGTCACGTCAACGACAAAGCCATGCACCTGATGCCCCTTGGTCCGCAGTTGCGTGACACAGGCATCGAGCATGGCTTCGTTGATATCCCAGATGATGAGGGAGGCCGCTCCGCGTGCCAACAGTTGCTCGCCCAGCAATCGTCCAATGCCTGAAGCTCCACCGGTGATTAGGACATGCGCCTGTTGGATGTGCGTCATAACGGCCTCCTCATGCAAATGTACACACGAATATTCGGTTAGTGCCCGGCACCTGCCTGTTGTTGCATGCCGGCGCGCCCTCCCCAGGGCGCTGGCCAACCCGGTAATAGGAGCCCCAAGACGACAGCGACTGCGGCAACCCAGAAGGTGAGCAGGTAGGCGGCTTCGAACCCAAGCACATTCTCGTCACAGGCTTGCTGAATCTGAGCGCGGATCTGGGTCTTGGCAGCGGCCGCCATGGTGGCGTCCATGCCCTGCAAGGACTGGGCGGCTGCGGCTGGAATGTTGTCGGCGCTCGCCACTCCAGGAGTCTCACAGATCCCAAATGCGACTTGGGCTGTGGTGGATTCTTGGGCCTGATTCTGCAACTGCTTGACCTCTGTGGAGAGTGAGCTGGTCAACACGGTAGCGAGAATGGCGACTCCTATGGATTGTACAACAAAGCGGGTGCCGTTGACGAGTGACGATGCCCGGGCAATCTTGGGCGGTGGGGCACTGCTCAAGGCCGTCGCAAATGTGGTCTGCACGGTGAGACCCAATGCGACCCCACGCAGTGCGAGCAACCACATGATGTTGCTCAAAGGAGTGTCACCCTGCAATTGTGCGAGCTGCCACGTATTGACGAGCAGGATGGTGAATCCGAGTGCAATCAGTGGCCGCGGGCCGATTTTGTCGAATAGGCGCCCTGCCAAGGGGGTAACAATGCCGGCAGTGATCGCAAGTGGCAACAAGGCGACGCCGCTTTCGAAAGCCGTGAAGCCACGTAGTGCCTGCAGATATACGGGCATCAGGAATTCAGCACCAAACAGTGCGATGACGCTCACATACCCGATCAGGTTGGCGATGGTGAAGGTGCGATTGCGGAAAAAGCGCAAGTCGAGCATGGGCTCGGGTGCCACAAACAGTTCGATGATAATCCACGCAATGATGCTGACTGCGCCGACCCCGTACCACAATGCCACCGATGCATCACCCCAGCCGAATTCGCCGACAATGCTCGAGGCATACAAAATCGAACCAAAGCCGATGCTGGCCGTGATGATGCCCAAGGGGTCGGCCTTGGGGTGAGTGGTGATTTGGTCTTGGGGCAACCAACTGCGTGCCAAAAAGAATCCGGCGATACCGATGGGAATGTTGATGAAAAAGATCCAGCGCCACAACTCGATGTCGACCAGCCAGCCACCGAGGATGGGCCCGAGGGCTGGGGCGAGTACGAGTGCGATGCCAAAAAATCCAAACGCGGCCCCTTGTTCTTGGGGTGGGAAGGTGCGGTAGATGAACGCTGGGCCGAGAGGTTGGGCCAGACCACCACCAATACCCTGGATGGCACGTGCCACAATCAAGATAGGGAGACTCGGTGCTAGCCCACATGCCAGCGATGAGGCAGCAAATAGGAGAATGCCGGTGGTGTAAATCCGCTTGGGGCCGAAGCGGTCTGCTAAAAAGCCACTGATAGGGGTCACAATGCCGAGGGCCAAGGTGTATACGCTGATGATCCACTGTGAATCATTGAGCGTGCCCCCAAATTCACGCCGAAGTGTTTGGAATGCGACATTGACCACTGTAGTGTCAATGATGATCATGAAAATCCCAAAGACAACGGAAATGAGGACTTTCCATTTGGCGGCTAGTGGGGCTCGAGATGTGGTAGACACAAAAAACTCCTGCGTAGTATGTGTAGAAACTTCTACTTATACAGAGGACTACGCAGGAGTATGGGGATTGGTTGTCATACTTTTGGGGGATATGCATGCCGTTACCAGATTGTAACGGCATGCGTGAGGAGATTTGATTAGCTCACAAAAATTTCGTCGACGCATCGACCTTCCCACTCTTCGTGAGGGGCAATGCCCAGCATACGTGCTAGGGTGGGAGTGGTGTCGATGAGCGAGATATCGGCTTGGACGACGTGCCCAGGGCGGATGTTGGGGCCGACGGCGATCCATGGGATGGTCATGTCTTCGGGGCAATCGGTGCCGTGGCTACGGTCGTGACCACCGTGATCGGCTTGAATGATGGTGTGTGTGTCTACAGGCAGGGCGGCCATCAGTTCGCCGAGTTTTTGGTCGACGTGTTGGAGTTGTCCCAAATACCCGGGCTCCATCCAACCGTAGGCATGCCCAGCCGTGTCGACTGACCCATAGTAGACAAAGACGAAATCGTAGCGACCGCTTTGGACTACCCGTAGGGCTTCGGCATGCATTTCGTCGTCGTACGACTGATCGAGCGGTGGCTCGTGATACCAGCTGTATTTGAGTTGTTCGGGGCGCGCTAGATCGCGTAGGGGCTCCCAGTTGTGGACAAATGCCGCTGTTTTGCCAGCCGCCCGTGCGACCTCGATGAGTCCTGGCAGTGGGCGTGCCATGGGGATGAAGTAATTCGTCGTAATGCCATGCCGCGCTGGCGGCACAGAATGAAACAGCGATGTATGGCATGGTAGAGTGACGCTGGGCATGACACTTTGGGCACGCATCGTGCTAGCCCCATTGGCAATGAGGGCTGGGATGGTCTGGCATTGTGCTGCAGTGATGGCGTCTGGCCGCATCCCGTCGATCATGACAAATACAACCATGGTGGTGAGATCCTTATGATAGTAGAGAAAGGATATTGCATTAACAATACCACGGAGTGTCAATGTTTGGACAACGAATTATGGTCGATAATTGTGCACTATAGTGGCAATTTAATGGTATGATTGCACTAGCAACATGACAAATATTCCCGATATTTCTGTATGATGGTATGCAGAGCCATTCAGAAGTGAAAAGGTCAACATGACGCAGATTCCTGCAACGATTCAAGACATGGTTCCCCACATGCAAGCCGGGCACGAGCGGATTGTGCAAGCCTTGGCCAATCATCACATACACGTCGATGCGTACCCGACACAGTTACCCCAGCCATTGCCCAACCATGGTGCTGCTGCGCGGGCATACCCCATGCAGGGCATCCTCAAGTATCACGGATTGAGTGATTGGGAGCGTCGCATTGCCTATTTACCCAGTGTTTCGCTCAACAGTGATGCTGCGCATACGCTCACCTATGTTGTGTTCAAGCCAGATTTGGCTGCAGACGATATTTGGATTGGTGACGGGCCAGCGCACGGTCGCGAGCGCGACCGTGTGGTACAGACCCTCGACGTCATCCGCGAGCTTGGTGGTGTACCGTGGCGGGCAGTGGTGCGCAGTCGCAACTTCTTCCGCGCCAAGGTGGCGGGCAAGGGGCTGGGCTCGAGCGCAAGTGGATCGGCTGCCTTGGCTGTAGCTGCCATTGCCGCGTTGTTCGGTGAAGAACTGGTGGCCAATCAGCGTTTCGTGAGCTGTATGGCGCGGTTGTTGGCCGGATCTGGGTGCCGAGCGGCAGTGGGCGGTATTGCGTTGTGGGTGTCATACCCAGGTTTGGCGCACGCCGATAGTTTTGCCGTACGGCTCGATACGCCCCATCAATTCGATGGTGTGTCATTGTTGACGGTACCCATTGCTTCACGGGTCGGTCTCAAGACCGAGCAAGCGCATGCAGATGCCCCCCATAGCACGTTGTTCAAGGGGTGGATGTACGACCGTTCTGATGAGGTCATCGAGGCCATTGCAGCCACACAGCGAGGTGATTGGCAGTGGCTTGCGCGCATGGCCGAAATCGACAGTATGCGGTTACACGGCATTACCATGTCGGGTGGTGATGCGCTCAAATTAATCGGTTGGGAAGGCGAAAATATTACGTTGTTTCGGATGTGCAATGAACTGCGTGCCCAGGGGGTTCCAGTGTATTGTTCGACTGATACGGGGCCAACAGCGGTATTTATGATGGCTGCCGAGCACGAGACGATCGTTGCTGACGCAATTCGCCAGTGTTTGCCGGATGCCGAAATCATTCACGGCAAGATTGCTGGTCCTGCGTCATTAGTTGATGTCGTGCAGGCTCTGCACGAATTGGGTATTTCGACATCATGATGATGAGAAATGCAGAAAGCGAAGAAGAATGATGAGTAGTGATTTTTTGGGCGATGTACAAGCCCAACCGGACTTGCTCGAAGCCGCATTACGTGCCCATTTGGCAGTGGGGAGCGCGCTCGATAATGCGGCACGTGCCATCCGCGATGCAGCACCACGGCGGATTCTCATCACTGGCATGGGCAGTTCGTTTTATTCGGCGTATCCTGCCATGTTGAAGTTGTTGGCAGCCGGGTATCCGGTGCAACACGTTGAATTGTCTGAGTTATTGCATTTTGGGTCGACTGCCCTGACCCGTGATACGGTCTTGATTGTGATTTCGCAGTCGGGCGAGACCATCGAGGCGGTGCGCTTGCTGGCTGATCGTCAATCACAAGCCATGCTGGTTGCAATCACCAATAATCCGCAGGGCACCTTGGCCAAAGCGGCCCAGCATGTGATCCCACACATGGCAGGGGCGGAACGTGCGGTGGCCACCAAAACATATACGACATCGTTGTTGGCGCTGACGATATTGGCGGGACGAATTGTCGGTGAAGCACCTGCCACAATTGCTGACCACATGTTGCCAGCAATCGCAGCCCAACGTGCGTTACTCGCATCGTTTGATGCGGCGGTGTTGCCCGATGAGTGGCGTCAGGCTGGCCCAATTACCTTTGTGGGGCGCGGCCCATCGTATGCGACGGCCTTGGCTGGGTCTTTGTTGTTCAAAGAAACGGCGCGTATTCCAGCGGACGCGCTGAGCAGTGCTCAGTTCCGCCATGGTCCACTCGAAATCGCTGGTACTGGCCATCGTGCGGTTATTTGTGCTGGCCCAGGCAGTACATTTGCCTATGATCTGCGTCTGGCAGATGAGCTCCATGCCTGTGGCAGTGATGTGTGGTTGATTGGTCCGATGTCGGCATCACGGCGCTATCCGATTGTGACTTTGCCGCAGTTGGCGTTTGCTCCACTTGCCGAAATCATCCCGTTGCAGATTGCAGCCCGAGCGTTGGCGGTGGCTCGTGGCCTGACCCCTGGTGAATTTGCCCGTATCGGCAAAGTGACTGATAGCGAATAAGCGAAACACGAAAGAGGCGCACGATGAACGATGCCAATTTTGCACAGGTCTTACGCGAGCTCTGTGACATCCCAGCACCAAGTGGCTATGAGGCGGCTGTAGCAACGTATTTGCAACAGCGCTGGCAGCAGCGCTGTGAGTCGTTTCATGTTGATCCGGTCGGCAATGTGCTGGCCAAGGTGGGCGGGTATGGGCCACGGGTGCTGATTCAGGCACACATGGACGAAATTGGCTTTGTGGTGCGCAGTATTACTGATGATGGTTTTTTGTGGCTCGATACTGCCCAAGGGCCACGCCGGCAATCGCCAGACCGTCGCTACATGATCGGCCAAACGGCACAGGTCATTGGGCGCAATGGCGTGGTGGCACGCGGTATTTTTGCAGCGGCAAGTGGGCACACGATGACGCAGGCTCAGGTCGACAAAGCGCATTTGGGCTTCGAAGATGTGTTCGTCGATATCGGGGTCACGAGTCGGCGTGAAGCCGAGCTCTTTGGTGTGCATGTGGGTGCGGCAGTCATCTGGTATCGCCCGCTACAGCGCGTGGGACGGTATCTGAGCGGCAAAGCCATGGATGATCGTATGCCACTGGCCATCATGGATGCGCTCTTGAGCGACATTGATCTCGGCGCGTTGGGATGTGAGCTCTGGTTTGGTGCCACCATCCAAGAAGAAAACGGCTTGCATGGAGCACGGGCCATGGGTGTCCGCGGTGCGTTTGATATGGTACTGGCACTCGACGTTGGTCTGACCGGCGATGTGCCCACGGTGGGGCTACGCGAATACGATGCCCGTCTCGGCGGTGGGCCCACATTGGTGCACAAAGATGCAGCAATCCAGTATGATCGCCGCCTGTTGTGGCATTGTGCCGATCTCGCTGCCCAGGCAGGGATTGCTTATCAACATGGCGTCTATGCGAATTATGGCTCAGATGGTGTGGCGTTCATCGACACCAATATTCCAGCATTGTTGATTGGGATTCCCACGCGCTATACGCACACCGCCTTCGAGATGATTGACCCTGCTGATGTGGATGCCACGGTGCGTTTGTTGCAGGCCTTTGTGCGTCAGCCGTGTGTGCTGTAGCGCTGTCACTATTCGCCGATTGAGACACTCAGGATGCGTTTGAAGGTGATGAGGAGTGGTACGATTGCTGGTGGCACGGCATTATCGAGCACCACAATACGCTGTTGTTGGTAGGTGATGGTGTAGTGCGTTTGTTGGGCGAGATCAAGCGTCGTCGGCATGGTGTAGCGGGCGAAGGGAATGCTGTCGAGCTGGTTGAGGAGTGTTGCAAAGTCGCTCGAACTCAACAAGAATTCGTCGGTGCGTCGCTCAATGGTGCGCACCACGTAGCCGTTGGCATCGATGTGTAGCAACTGTGACGCAGTTTGATTGGCGGGAATTACCTGAAAGCTAATATAGTCAGGTGGTACGTCGCCGGCCCATGTACACCCCACCAGTATAATCATGCTCAATACCAAATTCAGCAAACGGAAGTGTGTCATGTTTTGTGCATTTCATTTTAGGAGTATTGTGGTTATTGTACCGTAGATTTGAGGACTGAGGAGTGCATTATGCCCCGAAATGTGGTCGTGCTGGGTGGTGGTGGTGGGGCCAGTGCGGTACTTGCCGTACTACCTACCACGTATCAGTGTACGGCGGTGATTGCGGTCACCGACACGGGGCGGTCGACTGGGCTGGCCCGCCATGTGGGCGGTGATATGCCTGCCCCCGGTGATGTGCGGTCTACGATTGCAGCGACAGCTCAAAACCAGGCTTTTGCGCAGTTGCTCCAATATCGTTTCGACGGTGCAGGCATGCCCGACTTGGCCGGCATGGCGCTTGGGAATCTGATGCTCGCTGCTGCATATCGCCAGAGTGGTGATTTTGGTGAAGCAGTGGCCACAATGGTGCGTCTTGCTGAATGCCGCGTGGCAGTATTGCCCGTATCTGCACAGTCAACGCAGCTCTGTGCACGCCTCATTGATGGGAGCATTTGTGCGGGTGAGCTGGCCGTGCGTGGTTTGCCCAAAGCTCCCATTGCCGAATGTTGGCTTGAGCCACAGGTGCCGGCCCTACCTGCAGTCGTTGAGGCGATTTTGCACGCTGACGAGGTCATCATCGGGCCAGGGAGTTTTTATACGACCCTGCATGCCGTGCTGTTGCCGGATGGGGTGCGTAGTGCGTTGCACGATACCCCTGCCCGTGTCACATTTGTGGCCAATACGACCACACAATCTGGTCAAACCGAGCACCTTGATGTGGTCGGTCATGTGACACATTTGCTGGCATTTTTGGGGAGTGGAGTGCTGGATGCAGTGATTGTGAATACGCAAGCACCGAGCACAGCACAAGTGGCACAGCTTGCTGCCCAAGGTCTGGCGCCGCTGACGGCCCAGACTCAAGATATTGCCCAGATACAGGCATTGGGAGTGGCAGTGTATGCCGGGGCGGTCATCGAAGCGCAGCCCAGCACACGTGCGCTGTGGAATAAACAAGACACAGTGCGGCACGATATCTCACAGCTCCAGCGTGCCTTCGAATCCTTGGGAATTATTGTATGAGTGGTCATAGCATCACTATGACAAAGGAGTTGATTGATGCGTGCAAATCACCAGCCACTGACGTCGTTCCAGGAATATGCCCCCGCTGAAATGCAGGCACGGGCCACGGCATTTCGCCAGATGATGCAACGGCGTCGCTCGATTCGCATGTTTAGCGATCGCGCTGTCGATCGTGCTGTGATTGCCGAGGCCATTCAAGCAGCCGGCACTGCTCCGAGTGGCGCCAACCAGCAACCGTGGCATTTTTGTGCTATTAGTAACCCCGATATGAAACGTCGCATTCGTATTGCTGCCGAGCAAGAAGAAGCGAAGTTTTATGGTGGGCGTGCCCCCCAAGAGTGGCTAGATGCCTTAGCACCGTTAGGAACTGACGCCAGCAAGCCGTTTTTGGATATTGCGCCGTGGCTGATTGTGTGTTTTGCTGAAAGCTGGCAAGTGGCTGAAGACGGAAGCAAAGCAAAAAACTACTACGTCTCTGAATCAACGGGAATTGCGGTGGGGATGCTGATTACGGCTATTCACAACGCTGGTCTGGTGACGCTGACGCATACGCCCAGCCCAATGGGGTTTTTGGGTGAGATTTGTGGACGTGGCGACAACGAACGAGCATTTTTGTTGCTACCAGTGGGCTATCCTGCCGATGACTGTGAAGTGCCGATTATCACCAAGAAACCCTTAGATCAGATTGCGACGTTCTTCGAATAAGCACTACTTTATGATGTAATATGCACCGCGTTTGTCACCAATACGGAGCAAGATGCCGCGATCGACCAAATCAGCAAGGTCACGGCGGATGGTTTCGTTGGAGACATCGGGGTGCATTTCTTGCATTTCGCCGTTGGTGATGCGTCGTCGTTCATTGATTGCGACAATGGCGCTGATTTGCCGATCGTTGAGCCCTAGGCGCCGCCATTGCTCGTGCGGGTCTACGGCTGGCTGGCTGGGATCACCGTGGCCGTAGAGGGTTACTTGGAATCCACCGTCGGTTTCTGCAAAACTAGGAGGTGGTAATCCCGCAGATTCCATTAGCAGGCGCATGCGGTTGATCCCGTAGCCGAGCCGCTCAATGAGACCAAAGTCGGCCATGATTTGTACAATCGTCTCGTTGCGCGAAAAGCGTTGCTCGGCGATGTTTTCGATGGTGACGTGACCCGGCAGGCGGCCTGGTGAGTGGCACTCGAGGCGATCTGCAAAGAGCGTGATGCGGATGCCTTCACCACGAATGAGATAATCGCGGTGTGCGACAGCGTTGACTAATACTTCACGCACCACGGCGAGTGGGAATTGCACCCAATCAGATCGTTCAAGACCTTGCATGACACTGCCACGGCGCATGTTTTGGCTGAGCCAGACTTCGGCTTGCCGCACGGCTTCGACGAGCGTGTCGTTGATGTCGGTGCGGAGAAATTCATCGCTCATCTCAATGCCACTATAGCGCACCAATGTAATCTCGGTATGTGGGAAAAAGCGACCGATGTCGTCAGCAAACAGCAGGACTCCGGCATTCGTGGGTTTGATGAGATGGTCTTGTTGTGCAAGACAGCCCCGCTTGATGAGGAATTCAACGGCGTTTTCTTCGGCCACGGTGCCCATCCGGTGCACATAACCGGTAATTTTGGTCGAATCAAGATCACTGAGTAGGGCGCCATGATGCGGTAACCGCTCCCAGGTCATGCCGCTGCGTTCGACAAACAAACTACGGAGCGCATCTGGCTCCATGGGATGGTTGTGGGCGCCACGGCGTTGCAGGTAGCGTCCGTTGACAGAATAGATATTGGGGAGACCACGTGGGACGTTGATAATCATCAACATGACATCTTTGTGCTCAAGTTGTAGTGGCATCGGGATGACGAGGGTCGGTGTGCAGTGGGTTGTTGCATCAAGGACAAGGCGTGTGGCTTGGGCGACATCGTCGATACCCTCGGGGCGTTGATTGCGTGGATTGACCCCCATGATGACGACCCCACCACGGGCGTTGGCAAGGGCGGCAAGTGCTTCGGCGAGTTCTTCTTCGCGGATGGTTGCTCGCACATAGACCAAATCTTGGCCAGCAGGTTGGCTGAGCAGTGTCGGCAAAATGGTGGTGGTCATGCACTACATCTCCCCGTACTAAGCGCTGCGCCTAGTCGGTTGATTGCTTGGTCACGTCTGGGCTATATGGCATACATCTTGCGATGGTGATGCATCTGTGGTGTAAATGTATATTTATGCAATCATACCATATTTCGCTATTTTTATATATGCGCGGAAATAGTTCGGTACAATAGAATATAGGCAGATATACATGCGCAGGTGACGCTCATCATGGGTGGTGAGGCGTCGGTGTGCGTGTGCAGAAAGAGATGAAACCCGGTCATGCAACGCACGTATAATCCGATTATTGTCATCATCTTGTTGTCGATTTCTACGACATTGATGATGACTGGTCACACGATGCCCTACCCGGTGCTTGCGCCGTGGCTGATTGAGCAAAATATCAGCATGGGGATGTTGGGGTGGGTAAGTTTCGCATTTTCGTTGGGGAATTTTTTGGCGGCACCGGTGGCTGGGCAACTTGTGGATCGTTGGGGGCGTAAGCCGATGCTCGTCATCGGGCTCATTGCTATTGTGGTAGTCAACGTCATTATTCCGTTTTTTGAATCATTGACGACGATTATCGTGTTGCGCTTTGTGATGGGCTTGTTTAATGCGGGTATCATGCCGGCTGCTCTGGCCGCCGCCGCCGATGTTGCCCCGCTTGAGCGGCGTGGGGCCTGGATCGGCTACGTGACCGGCGGCATCAGCATCGGTCTGATTATTGGGCCGAGCATGGGTGGGATTTTGTACGATGCGTTCGGTTTTGCTGCGCCATGGTGGATCTCGGCTGGTTTTGCGCTAGTGGCTGTCATCATGGTGGCCGTGTATGTGCCCGAGACACGGGCGCAACACGTGGCTGGTGCAGCTGACGCTGGCGAGGGATCGCATAGTCTGTGGCATTTGCTGAAAAACCCGCCGCGCCCGCTCATCGTGTTGTTGTCGTTGCTGTGGCTGGATTTCGCATGGACGTTTGCTTGGGTGGCCACTGAGCCGGCGGCGTTGGCGTATCTGTACGGCAATTATGCTTACACTGCCACCATGTTTGGGGTGGTTGTCGGGGTATGGGGGTTGGCTACCGCAGTAGCAGAGATTGGCCTGGGCGGGTTGAGTGACCGCTTTGGGCGCTTTTCGATGATGACTATCGGCCTGGTATTGCATAGTGCGTGGTACGTGGGTATGATGGTTGCTCCGCAGTTTACCCCCATGATTGTCATGGCCGTTTTATCGGGCCTCGGGGCAGGCTTCATTACACCGGCCCTTGGAGCCACTTATGCCGATATTACCACACCTGATCAGCGTGGTCGGGTGGCTTCGCTCAAAGAGATGATTATCTCGATTGGTGGCATGAGTGGCCCGCTCTTTTCGGTGTTTGCCACCGATGCCATTCCCACCGTGCCCATGTTTGCCGGTACCGTGGGCATCCTGCTGGCGAGTGCTGCCTGGATGGGGTGGTTGTGGCACCGCAAGGTGCTTGGTGGTGCGTCAGCGTAGCTCACAGTATATGTTTGGTGGATTGGTCCATATTAGGTGCTGGCACTCATTCAGCCGTGAGTGCTTCATGTGTTACGGTGCTGTTTTTTGTAAAAAAATACCATCCCCTTGCTCATACAAACAAGGGGATGGTGGTGTTTTGCCGTTTAGTACATGCTCTGGCCGCCATTGATGATGATGGTTTCACCGGTCAGATATGCCCCCAAGTCGGACACGAGGTAGATGAGTGCGCCAGCCACGTCGCGCGGAGTGCCTTCGCGGCCGAGGGGGATACGCCCCCGCACGGCGGCGCGCATGTCGGGAGGGGTATTGATGTCGTGGAAGCGCGTGTCAATCAGACCTGGCGCCACACAGTTGACGCGAATGTTGTGGGGGGCAAGTTCCTTGGCCAACCCACGGTTGTAGGTGAGGATGGCGCCTTTGGTGGCGGCATAGTAGCTCGACCCCACGCCGCCGCCGTCGAAGGCGGCTTGTGAGCTCATCAGCACGATGTTGCCTCCACCTTGGGCAATCATGCCGGGGATGGCGGCTTTGCAGCACAAAAACGTACTCGTGACGTTGAGGGCAAAGGCCTGATCCCAGGTTTCACGGCTGAGTTCGAGTGTGCCCTTGCGCCCGAGGATGCCACCGGCGTTGGTGACGAGGATATCGATACCACCCAGCAGGCGTTGCGTTTCGCTGACGACGTGCTCGACGACGGCTTCGTCGGTCAAATCGGCGGCCATGGCGTAGGCTTTGACGCCTTGTGATTGGGCGTAGGCCACGGTTTCGTTGGCGCCATCAGCACTTGACAAGTAGGTGAGCACCACATCGACGCCGTGTTCGGCGAGAGCTTCGACCATGCCACGGCCAATACCGGATGCACCACCAGTCACGAGGGCGCGTTTACCACGTAGTCCATAATCACTCATAGTCAGGCTCCTTTTTATTGGTCAGGATGCATCAGTGCATCCTGATTACGCAGAATTTGGGCAATATGGTCATCACCGTGTGCCGTGTATCCGACGAGGATATCGTGCAGCGACATGGGGCCAGCTACTTCGTGCATGCCATAGCGCTGCCAATCGTCGGGTTGGAGTTGGCGAAACAACAGGCACCAGCGTGCATGTACGCCGTGAATGATGGCCAGTGATGCACTGATATCGGTCTGTTGTCCATCAGGCAAGGCTGCCCATGCATCTTGATCGTACGGTTTGAGCGGCGGTGTGAGTTCGGTCAAAATCAGGCGGCTACGGGCGAATGCCATGCTGTGCGAGTCGGCCAGGTGATGCACGTTTTGGGCGATGCTCCACTCACCGGCGATCGGGGTGGCGCACAATGTGTGTGCGTCGTAGGTGGTCACTAGTGCTGCCAACCGTGCGGGGAAAGAGGCCAGCTGCTCAATGTAGGCATCATACGAGTTACTCATGACGAGGATACCTTTTGTGTGGTGGTGGGTGCTACTCCGATTGTACTATGATTCTGATGCATCAGGGTTGGGCGGGCACCGCAGGAGTTGTGGTAGGATGGACTGCGTGATTCCCGTCTCAGAGAAATACGAGGTGACAGTGATGTCTCATGAGTTTTTGCATGCCGCACATGGTGGTTCGCAGTGGCGTGGTCGAAGCAGTGGTGCTATTGCAGGGCTGGGGGTGACCAGCGAATATGGCCGCTTGCGGCGCGTCATCATGCATCGGCCAGGGAGTGAAATCGACGGTATCACCGATGCAGATTCAGTGCTATGGGATGGTATTGTCGAGCCGGTGCGGGCCCGTGAACAGCACGATATGCTGACGAGCACGTACCGCAAGTTTGGCGTAGAAGTCATCGAACTCGATCCTGGTGATCGGGCTACACCCAATATTTACTTCTGCCGCGATCATTTCTTTATGACGCCACGTGGTGCCATCGTGGCCCGCATGGCCTCTGAAGCACGGGCTGGTGAAGAATGGGTGTCGGCACAACGCATGTTGGCAGCTGGCGTGCCCATCGTGCATGGCGTACATGGTGATGCCGTATTTGAGGGCGCCGATGTGGTCTATGTGCGTGACGGCGTGGTGATGGTGGCGACTGGGTTGCGCACCAATCAGGCCGGCGCCGAGCAAGTGGCGACGGAGCTCAAGCGCATGGGGTTCGAGCCCCACATTGTGAATATGCCGTGGGGTTGTGGCCACATTGATGGCGGTGTCAATATTGTCGGCCCCAAAACTGCCGTGATGGTGCCCAATAATGTGCCTCATGCCGCCTATGAACTGCTCCGGTACATGGGTTTCACCATTATCAACGCTTGTGATGCACCAGGCCTCGATCATTATCCGCGTGCCATCAACATGGTGCCGGTCGCCCCCAATGTGGTGGTGATGCCCGGTGGGAGTCCGAGTTTGGTCAAGCACTTCGAGTCATACGACATTGAATGTCACACTGTCGATATTTCCGAATTGGCCAAAGGTGGTGGTGGTATTCACTGCATGACGGGTGTCATTTGGCGCGATAGCGAATAATATCTGCGACTATTCAGCCACCGTTGCCATGGTGTAGTGTCATGGTGACGGTGGTTTCTTTGACAGTACAAATACTACAATGCGACAGTATTTGTGAAGAGTTTTTGTGTTGAAAAACAAGAGAAATAGTGCACGAGAAATATACCTAATGTGATGTATACTTGCAAGTATCTTTGGATTTGCATAATGCATGAACATACGCTGTTGATTTGTACACAGGCAGTATATGAAACATCTCCGTGGTTGGCAGTGGTTGGTGGTATTGACGCTGTGTGTGAATGCACTGGGCTGGCCGACGGCTGTGGGTCATGCCCAAGCGGTGCGTCCGGCGCAGGTTGATCCTGCATTGCAGCGGATTGTGGGCATCAAGCGCGTCATTGTCACGTTGCGTGGGATTACGGGTGCCGAATCTGGGTTGTCGACACGTACGCGCATGTTACGCCGCCAGGCTATCGCCGATGCCCAGCAGAATGTCCTGCAGACGCTGCGTACTACCCGCTCGACACGATCTACGTCACAGCGCTTGTATGCCACTTTGCCGGGCATGGTACTCAGCGTCGATCAACGTGGCCTCGATGCCCTCAAAAATCATCCACGCGTGGCATCGATTGAGCCTGACACACTATACGAACCAGCACTGGTAGAGAGTACGGAAATCATCGAATCGCGTGCCGTGGCAGCTGGCGGCTATGACGGTACTGGCACGATGGTGGCAGTGCTCGACACCGGTGTCGACACGTCGCATCCGATGTTGTCGGGGGTGGTCACCGAAGAAGCGTGTTTTTCGTCTGAAGACGCTGTCAATGGCATTGATTCACTGTGCCCGGGTGATGCCACAGCGTCGTTTGAAGCCGGTGCGGCCACGCCGTGTGATACCAGTGTGGAGTATTGCGATCACGGCACACATGTGGCAGCCACCATTGCTGGGCAAGCCGTGAGTGTGACCGATTCAGTAGCTGGTATGGCGCGTACGCACCAGGGGGTCGCCCCCGGCACCAAGATTGTCGCCATTCAAGTGTTTACGCATTTTACGGGGACGAGTGTCTGTGGCGGGGCAGCTACCTGCGTGAAGTCCTACAAGAGTGATCAAATTGCGGCCCTCGAGTGGTTGTATACCAATTACATGGGCTTCACACAATCATTGGTGGCGGCCAATCTGAGCCTGGGTGCGGGTTTGTTTGATACTACCTGTGATAGCGCCAACATTAGTGGGTTTGATAATTCGCTGTACACGGCCGCCGTAAATACTCTACGCGATGAGTTCCGCGTGGCCACGATTGCTGCTACAGGTAATGACGGGAGTCTAAACGGTATCAGTGCGCCGGCGTGTATCTCGACGGTGGTTGCAGTTGGGTCGACGCTGACGCAGCAGGCCGAATGGGGCATCCCCGATCGTGTGTCGTCGTTTTCGAATTCGCCCACTGACCTCAATAATACGCCGGGTGAATTGGGTGATCGCCTGTTGGACTTCTACGCCCCTGGAGAGCGCATCCTGGCCGCCGTGCCCAACGGCGGCTACGAGTTCCTGCAGGGTACGTCCATGGCCACGCCACATGTGGCGGGTGCTTGGGCTGCTGTGCGCAGTGTGGCACCGAATGCCAGCGTGGCTGAGGTGCAGACCTACCTCCACGATACCGGCCAGATGGTCGTCGACCGGCGCACGGGCGTGATTGTGCCGCGCATTGATGTGGCCGCTGCTGTGGCGGCTGCTCAGAGCGCTGTGCGCACAAATTTGCCCGTGCTCTCCACATATGGCATCGAATTCGGCAAGGTGGGCCGTGGCACGGTGGCGACACATCAAATTACGGTGACCAATCGATCGGCAGTTACACGCACGGTGACACCCACACTGCACAATAGCACCAGCCAGGCCTATGCCGTCCTTAGCAACGGCTGTAGTTCATTGGCGGCCGCAGCGAGTTGTAACCTGACGATTGCCTATGCCCCCGTGACCGAATCGCATTTGGCGCTCGACCTTGCCAGTGTGACGATTGTGGTGGGTGATCAGACGCTCAAGGTCGGCTTGAGTGCTACCACAGTGCTCTACAAACTTGATCCGCCCTACGTTGATTTTGGGCGAGTGCAGGTCAACCAGACTGCCGTATTGGGGGCGGTCACACTCTACAACTACCATCAGAGCAAATCGATGGAGTATATCAATATGGCCACCGTGCAAATCACGTCAGCCGTGCCCGATGTGTTTACTGGTAGTTACAAGGCTTACCCGAATACAGGAAATTGGGTGAACGCCACCTGTGGTGCTAGTGGCGATTACACGGCCGAGGCCGGCACGAGCTGTGTGCTGTTCAATGATCTGCAATTTACGCCGCTCTACGGCAAATTGCCCGCCTCGTCGCAGAGTGCCAAGAGCTGCTATCAATACGGCGATTGTAGTGAGCGGCCGGCCTTGCTCAAGTTTAACCTGAACAACGGTGCCAATATTTCGTTGCGTCTGCCGATTACGGGTGTGGGCTATGCCGCCGATGCCGTGCCGACCGACATTGCGCCCACAGCTACGGCACTCGCATTAGCTACGGTGACCGCTCAGGCCGCCCAGACCAACACCGCTCAGACGTCTACGGCTCTAGCCGCCACGATTGTCGCCTTGTCAGCCACACCGACCACACACGGGATCATTCAGACACGGGCGGCCCAGGCCACGGCTACACGTCAGACCTATTTGACCACCACAGCCGCCGCCAAACAGACGTTGAGCGCTTTTCGCACTGCTGATGCGCAGACGGCAGTCGTCGAAAAAGCCAATAAACTGCCGACGCGTACACGTACGAGTACTTCGACACCAACAAAGTCGAGTACTCCGCATGCTCTGACGCGTACTATTGGTAATATCCTTACACAAACGCGTATGGCTGTGAACGCCACTGCGACGCAGAACGCCTACTTGCGCACCCAAACAGTCGTCTTGCGGGCAACCTATACCCAAGAACGATTGTTTGACAACATGACGGCCACTGCAGAAGTATTGGCGGGGCAGTCGACGCGCACTCCACCAGGGACGAATACTTCTACTTCGACACGTACTCTCAAACCGCCCAAACCATCACTAACACCCACCTATACGCCCAGTATCACCTCAACGCTGTCACGCTTGTTGACGAGTGTCACCCCCGTGCCACTGGCCGTACAGCACAGAGATATGCAGTTGTCAATGGATGCACATTTCGTCTATATGGCCGTGCCCGGTAGCCTGCGCTTGGGCACACAACCCTATATTTCAGTGCGTACGGCTGATACCTTGTCTGAAGTTGTTACCATTCCGATTGATGCCGAAAACATCATCCGCATGACCATGAATACCGATGTGCCCGATCAACTGGTGGTGACTGGAGCCCTCAATGACACGGCGTTTTATGTGGCCATCTACGACGTGTCTGGTGAAGTGCCCACTGAGTTGGCCTACTGGGTCGAAACATCTCCGGCTACGGTGACGGCACTCGTAGCCGTGGGTCGCTACGTGTATGTTGGTTTGGATGTGCCCATGCCGCCTAAGCCCAATGCTGGGGCTGTGTATTTGTACGACATTGTCGACTATGCCAACCCCGTGCGTGTCATTGACTATGCGCCCAAACTCAATGGAATTGTGACTGAGCTGCGAGCCGTTGATAACCAGGATTCCTATATTTTGGCAGTGACGAGTGCCAGTAAGGGTACCGCTGTGACCGGTGAAGTCTTCCCCATTGCCATCCAAAAGGGCAAAGCGAAAACTTTGAAAGGCGGCAAGCATACATCTGCGGTGACCGCCCTTGATGTGCGCTGTCAGTTGGTCGCACTCATCCGCCAGTGTAGTGTGTATGTAGGTGATCAGAGCGGTCTGACGACATATCTGATTGATGCACGGAGCGGTGCCATGAAGGCCGAAAAAGTCAAAGTGCTGGCCAGAGTTTCTGCCGTAGCGGTATCGCGTAATCAGGCCAATGTATATGTCGTGTCTCAAAATCCGAATACGCTGAACTACGAATTATCGGGATTTGATGTGGTCAGTGGCTTGCCGATTTTGTTGTCATCGGATATCTACGCTGGTGCTGAGTTGAGTAGTGCTAGTGGCATACTTGCCGGGGTCGACGGCGTCTATGTGCTTGATGCGTCATCATTGCTCAAAGGAAGTTATCTCCCCGATCAAAACCCGTATATGCCAGCTACGGTGACGAACACGGCGACGAGTACTGCAACGAACACGGCGACGAGTACTGCAACGAACACGGCGACGAGTACTGCAACGAACACGGCGACGAGTACTGCAACGAACACGGCGACGAGTACTGCAACGAACACGGCGACGAGTACTGCAACGAACACGGCGACGAGTACTGCAACGAACACGCCGGTATTACTGACTGAGGGGATGTCGACGATTGCCCAGTGGTCCGAACACACTTGTGTCATTGATGCGGCTCAGACGGTGTCGTGTTGGGGGCGTGGTAGCGAGGGTCAGCTCGGTGACGGGGCACAAGTAGATTCAGCGAGTGCTGTGCAGGTACGCATTGATTCTGAGCAGTTGTTGACCGATATCGTGGACATTGATGTTGGTATGTTCCATAGTTGTGCTCTAGATGGAGCAGACCAGGTGTGGTGTTGGGGTGAAGGAAGTAACGGCGAACTCGGCGATGGGTCATCCGTTGATAGTGGTTATGCGACGAGTGTACGCTTGGATGCTGGCACAAATCTGAACGATGTCATTGATCTAGACGTCGGTGCTAGCCATGCTTGTGCGGTGCGTGCTAGTGGTGGAGTGTGGTGTTGGGGTGATGGGAGTACTGGGGCCTTAGGCCGATTTACCTTCGACAACGAGGCGTATGCCCAGCAGGTGTATCGCTACGATGAATCATACCTCGGTAATATTACACAGGTAAGTGCTGGCGATCATGCGACTTGTGCGGTGGCCAATGATACGCGTGTGTGGTGTTGGGGCCGCAACGACGATGGTGAGTTGGGCACGCTGGCGCTGTCACAGACATATGCCGACATTGTGCAATCAGCATCAGGTGATTTGACGAATATTCAGCAAGTCAGCATCGGGACCACGCATGCGTGTGCCGTCGATACGAGTGGGCAGGTCTGGTGTTGGGGTGGTAATAGCTTTGGGCAACTCGGCGATGGCAGTACCGGTAGCCGTGATTTGGCAGATACCGTGCTTCAGACCCCGAGCACCAATTTGAGTGGGATCAGCAGTGTGGCTACAGGTGGTAGTCATACTTGTGCCCGTGACGACGATGGGCAGGTCTGGTGTTGGGGCAGTGCGTCGTCTGGTCAAATTGGTAATGGCAGTGTGTCAGTGGAGCCGATTGCGCTCTATGCCGATCTGGCACGATTCGACATCAACACCACATTGACTGGCGTGATGCGGGTCAGCAGTGGTAGCGCGGCCACCTGTGCTGTCAATGCTACGCTGTCCCAAGCATGGTGCTGGGGCCAGAACGCGATGGCGCAACTCGGTGATTCGACAATGGCGACCCGCGCCTGGGTCAATGCGGTCACGGTCTGGCCGTAGAGATGTCTTTTGTTTGACATAATAAATACTTCATGAACTGAAGGTCGATATGCAGACTTCTTCGCAACGGGCGTTTTGGGCTGCGTTTGCAGCAGCCGTACTCTTTTTTGCGGCTTTCTACACATTGATTGTGCCGATGCCCATGTATCTCGTGGCGATTGGTTTGCCCGATTGGCAAGTGGGATTCATCATGGGGGCCTTCGGTGTAGCGTCGCTCGTCGGGCGGCCATTTGCCGGAATGCTGTGTGATCGTATTGGGTTCCGACCAGTAATTTTATTCGGGGTAGTAGCCCTGGTAGTGGGGGCCATGGGGGTGGGGTTCACCACGCACCCGAGTGTGTTGTTCGGATTGCGTGTGGCCCAGGCCATCGGCTATGTGGCGTTTACGACGGCATCTACGGCGTTGGTATCTGACTTGGTTGCCAGCGAAGTGCGTGGTAGTGCGTTGGCTCGCTTCGGCGCTGCTGCCAACATTGCCATTACGATTGTGCCAGCCGTGGTGACGAGTACTCTGCCGTGGTTGACGGTCACAGGCGCGTTTTGGGCATGTGCTGGCCTAGCAATGATTGCTGGTGGCTTGATTTGGTGGGTCATCCCCAGGCATACTACAACTGTCGCGGTCTCACAGCCGTGGCAGTTGTCGCAGGCACTCGTATTCCCACGGGTACTGTGGCCGGCCATGCTGGCGACTGCCCTGTTTGGGGTCGGCTTTGGCGCGTATTTTCAGTATTTGCCGTTGCTCGCCGAACGCCGTGATCTCATGCCACTGGGGTGGGCATACACCGTATACGGCTTGGCCATCATTGCGACGCGGGTGTTGACCGGGCGTTGGCTCGATAGAGCTGACCGCCGCCGCGTGTTATTGCCGGCTGCTGCAGTCATGGCGTTGGGGTTGGCAGGATTCGCCGGGGCCACCACGATTACCCAGTTGTATGTGGCGGCGGCATTGACAGCCATGGGCGGCGGTGTGTTTCACCCTGCCTTGATTGCCATTCATGTCGACATGGTGCCGTTGCGTGGCAAAGCCACAGCGGCGTTTTATTTGGCGTTTGATTTGGGGATTGGTGCAGGGGCATGGATACTGGCTCCAATCCTCGATCAAGCCGGGATTGGAGCCATGTATACCGTGGCAGCCGTGTTGACATTAATTGCTGGGGCCAGTCGCTGGTGGATTCCACCGCAGACTGCTACGCCTTAGATCTGCCAAGCCGGGTGTGCCATGAATTGGGCACGTAGAGCAGATTTCTCAGCATCTGAAAGCCATGCGGCCGTGATGCCGTTGTCGATGATGGTGCAGATGTCACGCGCTTGCAAGCCGAAGAGTTCCATCAGCACGCTATACTCTTCGGCCAGCGTGTTGTTGAACATCTTGGGGTCATCGGTGTTGACGGTGACCAGCATGCCACGCCGAAAGAAATCTGCTACTGGGTGGTCTTTGATGTCGGTCACGACACCAGTGCGCAGATTCGACAGTGGGCACATCTCGAGCGGGATGCGCTGTGCAATCAAGTAGTCACACAGTGCCGGGTCTTCGATGGCGCGGGCCGCATGCCCGATGCGTTCGCACTGGAGACTGCGAATTGCTCCCCAGATGCTGGCTGCACCGGCGGCTTCACCGGCATGCACGGTTACGTGCATGCCCAGTTGGCGTGCCCGGGCAAAGACGTCGGCCATCTTTTCGGGGGGGTGGCTTTGCTCAGAACCACCCAACCCGATCCCGATGACCCCGTATTCGCGCAGTTCAGCCACGGTTTCGAGCGTATGCATGGCCTGCTCCACACTCGAATCACGCACCACGTCGGCAATCAGCTGTATGCGAATCTCAGGCACCTGATCGAGCCCCTCGCGAATGGCACGGGTGATTTCGGCAATGCCGAGCCCGTGGCGCGCAAAATCCGTGGGCGAGTAGTGAGCCTCGGCATAGCGAATGTGCTGAGCGGCGAGGTCACGTGCTACTGCTGTGGCAATGCGTGTGAAGTCAGCTGTGGTGCGAATGAAACGGTTTTTCCAGACCCAGGTGTCGATGAAGTGGGGGAAATCGCGGTACTGGAAGCGTGTCGTGAGCGCCTGCAGGTCAGGCACCTGCGGGTCGCCACCGTACTGCTGGATCAACTCCCACAGCGTGTCGAGTGGAATTGCCCCCTCGAGGTGGATGTGGAGCTCGACTTTTGGTACTGCCTGGGCCCATTGCATGCTTGTACTTGAGGTGTTGATCGCCGTTGACATCAGAAACTACGTCCCTTCCTGCCAGCTATGCAGGTAGTCGCTTTGGCTGGTGGTCAGTGTGTCGAGCCGAATTCCCATGGCCTGGAGTTTGAGCGATGCAATCATCTGGTCAGAACTCTGGGGTAGGGTGTGTACGCGTTTTTCCATGTTCCCAGCGTGTTTGGCCAGCGTCTCGGCGGCCAAGGCCTGATTGGCAAACGACATGTCCATGACGGCCGGTGGATGCCCTTCGCCGG
>VFQT010001973.1_pt1 | contig 22481 bp, 23 predicted proteins | sample 3512381 | NCBI WGS metagenome assembly VFQT01 (sample SAMN10412376, study PRJNA504923) | tailings metagenome | isolation source: Relicate 2 Philex TSF3 active mining site | place: Philippines: Tuba, Benguet | collected 2017-08-29
TCGCAGGCCAAACAAGATCCCACGGTGAAAAGGCGATCTTGAATTTCGGCCAATATTTTTTTAGTGTGCTTGTCTTCAATTAAATCATGACAGACTCCCAGATAGGAGTTTAATTCATCAACAGTTCCATAGGCCTCGATACGAAGATGAGATTTGGGAACTTTTGTTCCACCGATCAAAGAGGTGGTGCCACTGTCGCCTGTTTTGGTATAGATTCTAAATGCCATTACACTGTTTCATTAAGGTTGCAAAAGTAATGTAACAATGGCGTTGACCGAAGGTTCGGTCCACTCTAAAAAAAATCAAGCGTGAACTGCCGACTTTGCAAAAAGAGGGTTTAGCTTATCTGTTTCAATTACACCATCTCTTAAACGAACAATACGGCGGGAATGATTGGCAATATCTTCCTCGTGCGTTACAATGACGATGGTGTTGCCATTTTGATAGATCTCTTCAAATATCTCCATAATTTCACCGGAAGTGCGACTATCCAAGTTTCCGGTAGGTTCGTCTGCCAAAATAATAGATGGATCGTTGACCAATGCACGGGCAATAGCTACACGCTGACACTGTCCACCTGATAATTCGTTGGGACGGTGATGGCTTCGGTCTGTTAGTTTTACCAGTTCCAGCATCTGCATGGCCTTTTCCAGTCGTTCTTTCTTTTTCATACCAGCGTAGACCAAGGGGAGGGCTACGTTTTCAGCAGCGGTTAATCTTGGCAGCAGATTGAATTGCTGAAATACAAACCCAATTTCTTTATTTCTTACCTCTGCTAGGGCATCGTCTGCCATTTGACTTACATCGTTGTTATTGAGAACATAGCGACCTGCAGTGGGAGTATCCAAACAACCGATGATGTTCATGAGGGTGCTTTTTCCAGAGCCTGAAGGACCCATGAGGGCCACATATTCGTTCTTAAATATATCGAGGGACAGCCCTTTTAACACAGGCAATTCGTGTTTGCCCATGAAGTAACTTTTTTTGATTTCTTCCAAGTGAATAATGCTGGCTGCCATATGCTGTTTTTGTAACGTGTTACAAAGATAACTGATCCCTTTTGCTATCTTCGCTCCCAATGGACAAGCAGAAGCAAATTGTGATGAGCGGTATACGCCCCACAGGGTATTTGCACCTTGGAAATTATTTTGGGGCGCTTCGCAATTATGTAAAAATGCAGGAAGTTTATCCCTGTTTTTTTATGGTGGCGGATTTACATTCATTAACTACACATCCAGATACCGCCGCACTCAAAGAGAATGTGCATCGTGTATTGGCAGAGAATATTGCTTGTGGACTCAATCCAGATTTGGTAGCCCTTTATTGTCAGAGCCATGTTCCTGAAACAGCTGAGCTTTATCTCTACCTGAATATGTTAGCCTATAAAGGCGAACTAGAGAAAACAGTAACATTCAAGGACAAGGCGCGTCTTCATCCTGAAAACGTGAATGCGGGATTGTTAACCTATCCTGTTTTACAAACGGCGGATATTATCCTACACAGAGCTTCTTTGGTGCCTGTTGGAAAAGACCAGGAGCAACACTTGGAAATGGCTAGAAATTTTGTGCAGCGTTTCAACCATCGTTATGGCGAGGTATTTCCGGAGCCACAAGCTTTCAACTTTGGTAGTGAACTGGTAAAAGTGCCGAGTCTGGATGGCACTGGTAAAATGAGCAAAAGTGAAAATAATCTGGCTACACTTTACCTGGCTGATGATGATGAGACGATTCGTAAAAAAGTAATGAAGGCTAAAACGGATGCGGGCCCTACTGCGCCTAATACCCCTAAGCCTGATTATATTGAGAATCTTTTTTTATTAATGGAGCTGGTCAGTGAACCGGCTACTGTTAATTCATTTGAAGAGGCTTATCGGGGTTGTTCGATACGCTATGGAGATTTGAAAAAACAGCTGGCGGAGGATATGATTCGATTCATGGCTCCCATTCGTGAGAAAGCAGCAGCGCTTCAACAAGACAAAAGCTATTTGGAAAAGGTTATGAAACAAGGTGCTGAAAAGGCACGTGCCAGCGCAGCTGCTACAATGGAAATAGTTAGAAAAGCCATGGGGCTGAACTATTATTGATTTTTCCTACTTTTAACCCCCACCTAAAATTGGCTTCGGCCCCTCGGCATGGCAAAGGCAAAGAAACCCAAACATATTGCAATAGCTGGTAACATTGGAGCGGGTAAAACAACCCTCACCGAGCTACTCAGTAAACATTACAAATGGATTCCCCATTTTGAAGATGTTGACCATAATCCCTACCTCATGGATTTCTATGAGGATATGCCACGTTGGAGTTTCAATTTGCAGGTTTACTTTTTGAATAGCCGTCTCAAGCAGTTGGTGGAAATTCAGCAAGGAACGGAAACCGTTATACAGGATCGTACCATCTATGAAGATGCCAACATCTTTGCGCCCAACCTGCATGAGATGGGGTTGATGAGTAAACGAGATTTTGACAACTATTACAATTTCTTTCAAACCCTCAAAACATTAGTACAGCCTCCGGACCTGCTGATTTATCTGCAAGCTTCCGTCCCAACCTTAGTTGGTCAGATTCAAAAAAGAGGACGAGATTATGAGGAGAATATACGATTGGATTATCTCAAAAAACTGAATGAGTATTACAATAAGTGGATTGCTAATTATAAAGAGGGTAAGCTTTTAGTGATTGATGTGGACAAGATCAAATTTGCTGAACGTGAGGAAGACTTGGGCGAAATTATTAGCAAAGTTGACGGAGCGCTCTACGGATTATTCTAATAAACATTTAACCAGGCCCCGTTCCGTATTAAGGGATGCCTTGGTGATCTTGATTAATTGTTAGTATGAAATATCATCCACTGAATTCGGCACTGTTCACCGAAAATCGTCAGCGTTTTTCAAAAGCGTTACCTCCCCGAACATTGGCAATTTTTGTAAGCAACGATGCATTTCCCTCTAATGGAGACGCGTTGCATGCATTCAAACAGAATAGTGATTTGTATTGGCTTACCGGTATTGAGCAGGAAGAAACCATGGTGATCTTGTTTCCGGATAATCCAGATCCAAAATTTCGTGAGGTGTTGGTCCTTGTTCGTCCTAATGAGCTAAAAGAAAAATGGGATGGCAGACAATTGCGTGTTAAAGAGGCGCAAGCCATTAGTGGTATTCAAACGATTGTATGGTTGGATAGCATCGATGCCTTGTTACAAACCTGGGTGCATTTGGCAGATACTCTTTGCTTAGACAGTAATGAGAATGATCGTAAGGCTAGTTTAATCAGAACGCGTGAATATCGTTTCATTGAGGAAATGAAACAGCGCTACCCCTTGCATCAATATTGCCGCGCTGCAAAAATTATGCGTGAATTGCGCGCTATCAAAACGCCATTGGAGGTGGAGGTACTTGAAAAAGCCATTCATATTACTGAGCAAACTTTTCGACACCTGTTGGGATTTGTAAAGCCAGGTGTTATGGAATATCAGATCGAAGCGGAGATCTGGCATTCGTTTTTAAATCAACGGGCAACCGGACCTGCTTATCATAGTATCATTGCAAGTGGCGATCGTGCAAGGACCTTACATTACATAGCCAATAACCAGGAGTGTAAAGCTGGAGAACTATTATTGATGGATTTTGGTGCTGAGTACGGGGGATATTGTGCAGACCTTACTCGAACAATTCCTGTAAGTGGAAAGTTTACGCGTCGTCAAAAGAATGTATATAATGCCTGTTTGCATTTGCATAATTATGCAAAGAGTATTTTAAAGCCCGGTATTTCTATTGTAGCGTATACTGATAAAATTGGCGAAGAAGCCACCCAACAGTTTTTGAAACTAGGGCTAATAAGAAAATCGGATGTAAAGAATGAGGATCCTGAGAATCGAGCGTATCGCAAATATCTTTACCATGGTATTTCCCACCATTTAGGAATTGATGTACACGATTTGGGTACTCGAACCGAACCCATCAAAGCGGGGATGGTATTTACCATTGAGCCTGGTATTTATATTGAGGAAGAACAAATGGGTATTCGAATTGAAAATAATGTGTGGATTACCAAGTCTGGTAATAAAGATTTGATGAAAAATATTCCTATCGAAGCCGAGGAAATTGAGGCCTTGATGAAAAAATAAATATGGTGAAGCAAATACCTAATCTGTTCACCTTGTTGAACCTGGTGTTTGGTTGTATGGCCTGCGTAGCTGCATTACAACCCGGCATCATTATGACAGCGGATAGCAATGGCCAACTCTATTATGATGTGCCCGAGCAAATTTGGATGGCTTCACTTTTTATATTGGCAAGTGCGATTGTCGATTATGTTGATGGGTTGTTGGCGCGTTTATTAAAAGCCAGCTCTGCGATGGGCCGTGAATTAGATTCATTATCTGATGTGGTGAGTTTTGGAGTAGCGCCTTCTTTAATTCTCTATCAGTTTTTGCGTTTGTCCTGGGCGCAAGGGGAGCAAGCCTTGGATCAATCAGTTGTATTACTGTGGCCTGCCTTTTTATTGCCGGCTGCAGCGGCTTGGCGTTTAGCAAGATTTAACTTGAATCAGGCTACCAGTCAGTCCTCTTATTTCAACGGATTGCCTGTGCCTGCAGCGGGACTCTTTGTAGCTTCACTTCCACTGGTATACTGGGAAGTGAATCAGGCATGGGTGCCAGCGTTGCTGCTTAACGCAGTTTTTTTGTATAGTGTGATTCTGGTATTGGCTGCACTGATGATTTCACAGATTCCCATCCTCGCTTTTAAATTCAATTCATTTTCCTGGAAAGAGAATAAACTTCGTTACGGAATTCTGATCATGTCAATTGTTTTGCTTCTGTTTTTACAATGGCTGGCTATTCCGCTTATCATAATGATCTATGTTCTCCTATCTTTGTTTTTTAAAAAGTTGTTTGCATGAGTTATATCGTCGAAATCAAAGTAATGCCGCACAAGGAACTCTTGGATCCGCAGGGTAAAGCCGTTCTGGGTGGTTTGTCTAATCTCGGTTTAGCTGGGGTTGCGGATGTGCGCGTGGGAAAGAATATAACACTGCAAATAGATGCAGATTCCGTAGCGGCTGCGGAAGCCATTGCAAAAGAAGCAGCTCAAAAATTATTGGCTAATCCAGTCATGGAATATTTTGAGATTCGTTGCGAAAAGGCCTGATTCAAATCTAAACCACGGCACGTGACGGTTATCGAACATACAGATTCTTCTCCGTCTAATTTATCTCCTTCTACAGCGTTGTATTTGGTTCCTACCCCTATAGGTAACCTACGAGACATCACGCTTCGAGCATTGGATGTACTGCAAGCGGTTGATGTAATTCTTGCTGAGGATACACGTACCAGTGCCGTTTTATTACAGCATTACAATATTCAAAAACCCGTTAGTCCTTATCACCAGCATAACGAACACAAGGTATTACAGCATTTGGTGGATCAACTCAAAAATGGCAAACGGATGGCCTTGATTACCGATGCCGGTACGCCGGGTATCTCAGATCCAGCTTTTTTATTAGTGCGTGCCTGTGTACAAGCGGGTGTTCAAGTAGAAACCTTAACAGGGGCTACGGCCTTTGTTCCTGCATTAGTAAATAGTGGCATCCCCTCCACTCGGTTTTGTTTTGAGGGTTTCCTTCCGCTCAAAAAGGGCCGACAAACTTTATTAAAGGCATTGGCTGAGGAGGAGAGAACAATTATTCTTTACGAGTCCCCCCAGCGATTACTCAAGACACTGGAAGAATGTTGCATTTATTTTGGTGAAGATCGACGTTGTAGTGTAAGTCGAGAACTGTCTAAACGATTTGAAGAAAATTTTAGAGGAAGTATACGCGATTGTATAAATCATTTTTCTGTTGGTACTATCAAAGGTGAGCTAGTGATTGTGCTAGCAGGGAAAACCTAATCAATAAACTATTCAAAATGATACGACTACTGATTACACTAGGCTTTATGGGTTACACTTTTTTTGCAGTGGCGCAAACTGGTGCCTGGCAACAACGTGTAAACTATAAGATGGAAGTGGACATGAATGTCAATACCAACCGCTTTACAGGTACACAACGGTTGGACTATTGGAATAATTCTCCCGATACACTACGTCGTGTATTTTTTCATCTTTATTTTAACGCCTTTCGTCCGGGTAGCATGATGGATACCCGTAGTCGTAGACAAGGTACTATTCAGGTGGGTCGTGGTGCGGACTGGGATGGTCGGGTGAAAGACCGTATTGTTAATTTAAAGCCGGAGGAGTATGGAGAGCAAACGGTGAAGCTGCTTAAGATGAACGGCAGAGTACAACAGTTGAAGGAGCATGAAACAATTTTGGAAGTGGTGTTGGATAATCCAATTCTTCCTAAGAGTAAAGTGGTGTTTGACTTACAGTTTGAAGGTCAAGTGCCTTTACAAATTCGCCGTAGCGGTCGGGATAATCCAAGTTCCAAGGTTCGTTATTCAATGAGTCAATGGTATCCCAAGATATGTGCCTATGATGAGGATGGCTGGCATCCGACTCCCTATGTTGGAAGAGAATTTTATGGAGTATGGGGGAACTTTGATGTGAAAATTAGTATTGACAAGCGATACATACTTGGAGGCACGGGCTATTTGCAAAATCCGCAACAAATTGGTTATGGTTATGAGTTGCCTGGACAAACAGTAAACAGACCTGCTGGCGATAAACTAACCTGGCATTTTGTAGCACCGCAAGTACATGACTTTATGTGGGCAGCCGATCCCGAGTATATCCATCGTACTTTAAAAATTCGTGATAGCATCCCTGCCACTAAAACATCACCTGCACTCCCTGCACTAACTCTCCATTTATTGTATAAGCCTACAAATGAGAAAGCAGAAAACTGGGAAAAAATATTGCCGGATGCGGCACGTGCATTACCATTTATTGAAAAACATTTTGGTATCTATCCTTATAAGCAATATTCATTTGTTCATGGTGGAGATGGCGGTATGGAATACCCTATGTCTACTTTATTAATTGGACCTGGCGCTTGGTTACATGAGTGGATGCACAATTGGTATCAGGGGGTGTTGGCTACCAATGAATCATTGTATGCATGGATGGACGAAGGATTCACTACTTACGCAGAAGATCGTATCAGTGCTTTTTTACAAAACGATTCTTCATTTGCACATGCCGGTTCTTATCGGGGCTACGTGAGTTTGGCTAAGAGTGGTCGTGAGGAACCCCTTACTACTCATGCTGACCATTTCAATACAAATGCGGCGTATGGAGCTGCGGCTTATTCTAAAGGGGCGGTATTTATGGAACAATTAGGCTATATCACGGGAGCAGTGGTGCGCGACCAGATTTTATTGGATTACTATGACAAATGGAAATTCAAGCACCCCACGGTTCATGATTTAGTTCGATTAGCAGAAAAAAGAAGTGGATTAAAATTGGATTGGTATAAAGAGTATTGGGTGAACAGTGTTAAAACAATTGACTATGCAATTGATAGTCTCTGGGAAGAAAAAGGATTGACTCAGGTTCGTTTAAAACGAATTGGTCTCATGCCAATGCCTGTTGATTTACAATTGACTTTTGCAGACGGTACAAAAGAATTGCACTATGTTCCGCTTGACCTACAATATGGCCAGAAGCCTGTAGAGGATACTACTGTTTCTCGTGTAGTTTATCCAGCCTGGAAATGGACGCATGGTACTTATACAATAACTACCACCCGTAAACTAACCACTTTACAAGTGGTGGAGATTGATCCCTCGCAACGATTGGCAGATCTTGATCGGAAAAATAACCAGTTAAAACTAAATTGGACACAACCCGGAACGCTATCGGTACAATAGTTTAGCGCGGAACGTAGATTAAAAATTTCTCCTCAAAAAAAGGTAAAGGGAATAATTGTGTGAGGGGTAATTGTTTTGGCTTTGTTCCACTGGCTTGAATCTCTGCGGCTAAATCACCTCCTTTTAAACAGAGGAGGCCTGGAGCGAGTTCATTTTCGGCTATGCGAGGTCGATTATGAATGAGTGGTTTACTCCAACTCCATAATTCCTTTAAAGGAGCTACGGCTCTTGAAACGGCAAAGTCGAATTTTCTGTTTTTGATTTCTTCTGCGCGTATGTGTTGTGTTGAGAGATTCTTAAGTCCTATGGTTTGGGCAATGGCCTCTACTACTTTTAATTTTTTAGCAATACTATCAACCAAATGAAACTCAACTTCCGGGAAAAAAATGGCAAGGGGCAATCCTGGAAAACCTCCCCCCGTTCCAATATCAATCACTGTACTGCCTTTTGCAAAATTTCCAACAGCAGCAATACTCAGTGAATGGAGCACGTGGCGTTCGTACAATGCATCAATATCCTTTCGGGAGATTACGTTGATTTTTTCATTCCATTCTCCATACAAGGGTCCGAGCTGCTCAAATTGGCCAACTTGTGCCGGTGTGAAGTCGGTAAAGTATTGTTGAAGAAGTGAAATGCCTTCGGGGAATCTGCCATTGGCCTGTGTCATTTTAATTCCAGTTTTTGGTGGGTCTTCTCCAAAGGGCTGGGAAGAATAGCAGATAGTAGAAGAACATCCACATGTCTAGAAATATAAACCATGGCCACAGGTCTTTCTCGTCCAGCTTAACCATGGCTTTGTAGAGGATAATTGCTTGGGGCAATAATTTCAAGGCAGCAATACCTGCTACCCATTGCCAGTTGGAGAAAAAAAGTGCTAATCCTAGTAATGGATAAAAAAGAAATTGGGAGATAAAATAGAGTCCCAATAAAAATTTATGAAGGGTTTTATAGTATTTGGCAGTGGTATAATGGCGTGTTTTTTGATTAAGCCAACTGCCCCAGGTTGTTTTAGGGATAGATCTGGTGATAGCTTCCCGATCAATCACAACGGCTGTATTATGTTTGTTAGCTAATTTATTTACAAACAGATCGTCGTCCCCGCTGGGAATATGATTGATGGAGGAGAACCCTTTATTGCGCAAAAAAAGGTCCTTCCGATAAGAGAGGTTTCTTCCCACTCCCATATACGGAATGCCGGCCAATGCATAGGATAAGTACTGGAGTGCGGTATGGAAAGTTTCAAACCGAATGAGTTTATTCAACAGCCCTTTTCTTCGATGATAGCCTCCATAGCCAAGTACAATTTCAGTTTCCTCACCGTAGGCCTCCTGCATTTTTTGTATCCAATGTTCGCTGGAGGGAACACAATCGGCGTCAGTGAGTAACAGAATCTCGTGATTAGCTTCCCGAATTCCAATGGAGAGTGGGTACTTTTTACCGGCAATCAGTTTTGCCTCCTGGGTCAACTCTACATTTTGGAGGTTTTTAAATGTTCGTTTTAATTCTTGTAATATGAATTTAGAGTCATCGACGGAATTGTCATTGACCACCACCACTTCCTTGCTGCTGGGATATTGCTGAACCAGTACACCTGGAAGATTACGAGCTAGGTTCTCATCTTCATCCCTGGCACAGATCACCACAGAAACAGGATGTTGGCGTTGGGTAGGTTTTTCTTTTTTCTTAAAAAAAGCAAGCCGACTAAAAAACCATGTGTAATAAAATAATTGAATAAGGGCTGCGGCAGAAAACGCATAGAAAAGTAAATCTCTCCAGTCTATCATCAACATAGCGGCGAAGATAATAAGATACTTGTATCTTGCGCGAACAATGGGCGCCTTACAATTCACATTGGAAAAAACGGATGCGGGATCAAGTGCCCGGGCTGGACTTATTAAAACCGACCATGGTACTATTTCTACCCCAATTTTTATGCCGGTGGGTACTGTCGGAAGTGTAAAAGCCGTATCACAACAGCAATTACGCGAAGAGGTCAAGGCCCAAATTATTTTGGGGAATACGTATCATCTTTATTTGCGCCCCGGGATGCACGTGTTGGAAGCGGCCGGGGGCTTACATCGCTTTATGGGTTGGAATCGACCTATATTGACTGACAGCGGTGGCTACCAAGTTTTTTCATTGTCGGGTACTCGCAAAATCAATGAAGAGGGGGTGACCTTTCAATCTCATATTGATGGAAGCCGTCATTTATTTTCACCAGAGTCGGTGATGGATATTCAGCGAAGCATTGGCGCGGATATAATTATGGCTTTTGATGAATGTCCGCCTGGAGATTGTGATTATCAGTATGCAAAAAATTCGTTAGGGTTAACACATCGTTGGCTCGATCGTTGTTTCAAACGCTTTGAGGAAACGGCTCCTCGGTATGGGTATACCCAAAATTTGTTTCCTATTGTACAAGGCGCTTCGTTTAAAGACCTGCGAAAACAATCCTGTGAGTATATCCTGACCAAAGATGCAGTAGGGCATGCTATTGGTGGTTTAAGTGTGGGCGAACCAGAGTCCGTTTTATATGATATCTGCGGTTGGTGTTGTGAGCATTTACCTGCCCAAAAACCCCGCTACCTGATGGGAGTGGGTACCCCTTGGAATATTTTGGAGTGTATCAGTTTGGGGGTGGATATGTTCGACTGCGTAATGCCAACGCGCAATGGAAGAAATGCAATGCTCTTTACTAAGGAGGGCGTTATAAACATCGATAATAAAAAATGGGAAGCTGATTTTTCTCCATTGGAAACAGGAATTGATTCACCCATCAGTGAATATTACAGCAGAGCGTATCTCCGCCACTTAATAAAGTCAAAAGAGTTTTTAGGTTATACCATTGCTAGTATTCATAACCTGGCTTTTTACAGATGGCTGGTTACTGAAGCAAGAAACAGAATTTTTGCTGGTGATTTTACTGCTTGGAAAAAAGAAATGATAGTAAAACTGCAGCAGCGTTGCTAAATACTTTGCCTACTTTTGATTATGCAGCAACTCGATCGCTATATCCTTAAAAAGTTTTTGGTGACGTTTGTGTTCTGCATGTTGCTGTTTACAGCCGTGGCCGTAGCGGTAGATATCAGTGAAAAAACTGACGATTTTGTTCAATCAGGCTTGAATTCACGCCAACTTTTTAATCAGTATTATATCGGTTTTATTCCGCATATCTGGAGTTTGCTTTTTCCTTTGTTTGTTTTTATTGCGGTTATTTTCTTTACTTCTAAAATGGCTACGCAGTCAGAAATTATAGCCATTTTATCTAGCGGTACCAGTTACAATCGTTTTTTACGCCCGTATTTCATTGGAGGAATATTGCTGGCACTGTTGTGGTGGGTCGGAAATCGGTATTGGATTCCCAAAGCCAATGTGATCAGGGGACAGTTTCAGTCCACCTATTTGGATCGTAATGATCCCTCTCGCTTTGTAACCTATACGAATTGTATCAATTGCTATTATCTGCGGGTAGACACCAACGCATTTGTGGGTATTCGGGACTATGATACGGTCAGCAAAAGTGCTCGAGGTCTTTTTTTAGAACGAATTAAAAACGGGCAATTGATCTATAACCTTCGCGCAGAAAATATGATGTGGGATACGTTGACAAAAAAGTGGAAACTGTACCGGGCTACGGAGCGACATCTTGACTCGGTAGGAGAGCGCGTTCGTTTTTATGATACCTTATTTTTAACAATCAATTTGAATCCGGCAGAGTTGCGTCGGGACGAATATCTCAAAGACAAACTGAGCACCCCGCAGCTAGTGGCTCATATTCGCAGAGAGGAGTTAAGAGGCACCGAAGGACTCGACACACTTAAAGTGGAACGATATAAACGCACTGCCGGAGCTTTTAGCGTGGTGTTACTCACGCTGATCGGTGTTACCATCGCCAGCCGAAAAACCCGGGGAGGGAGCGGGATGCACCTGGCATTAGGAATTATAATTGCCTCTCTTTTTATCATGTCTGACCGCTTTTCCACCGTGTTTGCAGTAAAGGGAAACCTGCATCCGTTATTAGCTGCCTGGTTGCCCAACCTTGTTTTTTCGTTAGTGGCTCTTCGGTTATACCGAACAACCCCCAAATAGGCGCTGTTTTCCTTATTATACTGCCGGTTAATTTTTGTTCGCCGGCTGGCCTAACTTAACTTTGCACATCTCAATTTCACGCTTAAAAATTGCAGCTATATGGGTATCATGAAGGATAGATTTTTAGAGAAGTCCACTTCTTTATCTGCTGAGATTAAAGAAATACTGAAGGAGCACGGAAATAAAGTGATTGGTGAAGTAACGCTCTCCCAAGTTTACCAGGGTATGAGAGGTATCACAGGACTGGTTACTGAAACTTCATTGCTGGACTCACAGGAAGGAATTCGTTTTCGTGGTTATTCCATTCCTGAATTGCAAGCTAAATTACCAAAAGCGCCAGGCGGCAGTGAGCCATTGCCAGAGGGTTTATTCTACTTGATGCTCATTGGTGATTTACCAACAGAAGAGGAGGCTAATCATGTTACGAATATTTTACAGCGTAGAAGCCACGTTCCCTCGCATGTATTTGAAGCGATTGACGCCTTACCCATTACCACTCACCCCATGACTATGTTTGTAATTGGTGTGATGGCACTTCAAACGGAGAGTTATTTTCAAAAGCGTTATTCAGAAGGAATCAATAAAAAAGAATACTGGTTGCCAGTTTTTGACGACAGTATTGTGCTTCTCTCACGTCTGCCTCGTATTGCTGCGTATATCTACCGTCGGAAATATAAAAATGGAGACGATATTCAGCCCAATGGGTTGCTAGACTGGGCTGGAAATTTTGCACACATGCTAGGTTACGAAGATGAGAGCTTTAAAGAGTTGATGCGTCTTTACATGACTATTCATGCTGATCATGAGGGCGGAAACGTTTCTGCGCACACTACCCATCTAGTGGGCTCAGCACTGAGCGATCCTTATTTAGCATATGCAGCCGGAATGAATGGATTGGCGGGTCCTTTGCATGGTTTGGCAAATCAGGAAGTGATCAAGTGGATTTTTGAAATGCAAAAAGAATTGAACACGGATGCACCTACAAAAGATCAAATTGCTGCCTATGTGAAAAGCACACTCAGTGCTGGTAAAGTTGTGCCCGGATATGGACATGCCGTTTTACGCAAAACAGATCCTCGCTTTACCGCACAAATGGAATTTGGTAAAAAGCATATGCCTGATGATAAATTGGTGAATACAGTTTGGAATATTTACGATGTAGTGCCTCCTATTTTACAGGACCTTGGAAAGATAAAAAATCCTTGGCCTAATGTTGATGCACATAGCGGAGCCTTATTAGTGCATTATGGAATGGTTGAATATGAATTCTACACGGTACTTTTTGCAGTGAGCCGCGCATTAGGAGTGTTGGCAAGTTTATGTTGGGATCGTGCACTTGGCTTATCGATTGAACGTCCCAAATCTGTTACAACAGATGCCGTTAAGAAGTGGCTCGATGGGAAGGAGCAGATCTGGGGTGAATAAGGATTATCGGTATATTTGCCGCCCTCGGGGAATTAGCTCAGTTGGCTAGAGCGCTTGCATGGCATGCAAGAGGTCACCGGTTCGACTCCGGTATTCTCCACTAACAACTTACACGCTATTTCATGAGCGTTTTGAAGCAACTAGCTGAATATTTATACCTGCGAAAAAAAGATCCATCCAGACCCAAGTCAGCATGGATCGGTTATATGCATGGCATTAACCGAATCAGTCTTTTTATTTTTCTACTCTGTTTGATTATCCTAGCTGTCAAGCTAATTTTTTAGCCAACGCGATAATGGAAGTGGCTGCTTTTTTCGAGGCAGGTTCTTCTTGTTGCAATAGTCCGCGAAGTCTTGTGTATCCCTCTAAAATAGTTTGGCGGGCAACAGAAGGAGTAAGAATTTTTTCTAATGAAGCAATGAGCGCGGGAGTAGTCAGTTTATATTGAATCAATTCCTCTACGAGTGGTTGATTTAAGATTAGATTCACCAAAGAGATATAGTTGATCTTTATTAGTCGCTTTCCAATTTCAAAGGATAGGGAAGATCCTTTGTAGCACACTACTTGTGGTATTTGTAATAAAGCTGTTTCCAGCGTTGCAGTTCCGGAGGTAACTAATGCAGCCTGCGATTGGCGCAACAGGTCATAGGTTTTTCCTGTTACGAATAATACGTTTGGATACTGCTCCTGCCAGGTGCTATAAAATTCTTCATGAAGGCCGGGTGCTTTTGCTACCACAAATTGGTAGTTAGTAAAGTGCTCACTCACGGCCAACATCAGCGGTAGTTTTTTTCTAATCTCTTGTTTTCTACTTCCCGGTAACAAGGCCACGATGGGTCGAATAGTGGGTATAGGAGTAGGAGGGTGTAGCTGAGTTTGATCAATAGCTTCCAATAATGGATGCCCAACATACTCAATCTTCCAATTCCAACGATTGAAAAAATATTCTTTTTCAAAAGGCAATATGGCCATCAGGTGATCAATACAGGTTTTCATTTTTTTTACACGCCCCTCTTTCCAAGCCCAGACCTGCGGAGAAATATAGTAAGCTACTTTATAGCCATTCTTTTTTGCCCATGGAGCAATCCTTAAATTAAATCCAGGATAATCGATCAGTACCACTACATCGGGATTGAACGCAAGAATATCTTTTTTACAAAATTGAATATTGCGAAAAATGGCTGGAAGATTTTTCACTACCTCAGCAAATCCCATGAAGGCTAGCTCGCTGTAATGCTTTACCAGATTAGCTCCCGCTTGCTGCATCTGCTCACCTCCCCAAGCTTGTATGGTTGCAGCTGCGTCCATCGCTCGTATTGCTTTCACTAATCTGCCTCCATGCAAATCTCCTGAGGCTTCTCCAGCAATGATATAGTAGCGCATGGAGTTAGTTAAAAAGCTTTAGCAAAAGAATTCCAATTCCATACAGGACCGTAATGATAAAAATTCCCTTTGCCGTTTGATCTCTTTGTGTATTCACATAAAATGTGAATAGGATGGCGTTGACTAATAGGCTGAGTGATCCAATTGATGTCAATAGTCTATTCTCATGTATAAAGGAATCTAAAAACTCTAGTAGTGTAAAGGATGGAAATAAATAATAGTAAAGAAAAATGAGTCCTACTAGGGGACCTCCCAATCCCAGCCCGAGCCCCAATTTTAAATTGTCCTTAGTAAAAATCATTTTTCCCAGGTAGCTTTTAATTGTTTTAAATAAACGGTATGGGTCAAATCATATTGCACCGGTACCACACTGACAAAGTTGTTGGCTAGTGCCCAAACATCCGTGTCTTTTCCTTTATCAAAATTCTGAAATTCGCCCGTTAACCAATAATATTGACGACCATGTGGATCGTTTCGCTGCACGTAGTTCTCTTCATATTTTGCATACGCCTGTCTGCATAGTTTAATTCCTTTCAGTAATTCAAGGGGCTTTGCAGGAATATTTACGTTAAGCACGGTATGCTTACCCAGTTTTGTTTGTAACATTAATTCAACGACCTGTCTTGCAAAATAACGAGCACCGGAAAAATCCGCTTCTATACTATAGTCTAACAGGGAGAACCCAGCGGAGGGAATATCTTCAATTGCCGCTTCTACTGCTGCTGACATGGTGCCGGAGTAAATGACGTTAATGCTGTGATTGGCGCCATGATTGATTCCACTTAAACAGAGATCTGGTTTTCGATGCAGCACTTTGTCTACAGCCAGCTTCACACAGTCCACTGGTGTGCCTGAGCAGGAATAGGATTCGATACCTTCAAAATGGTGGGTTTTATGTAAGCGAAGTGGTTCGCCAATTGTAATGGCATGCCCCATACCTGATTGTGGTTTATCCGGGGCCACTACTACAATTTTTCCAATGTCCTTCACTGATTCTACGAGGTTTCGAATACCTGGTGCCGTAATTCCATCATCGTTGGTGATCAGGATGATAGGTTTGTTTTTTCCAGTTACTTTGGCTGTTTGGGGCTTGGATCGGGTTTTTGATTTTTTTGTGCTCATGACCCTGTAAAACTCCCCATTTTTTAGGCGCAGACCAAGATGGGGACTAAAAAATTTGGAAAATCTAAAAATATTAGTATTTTGCAACTAAATAAATTAGAGTCTCATGTCCTTCTCCAACCAAAATCTTAAATACCTCCGCAAGCAGCGGGGCTGGACACAAGAAGAATTTGCCACCAAGCTCAACATCAAAAGATCCTTATTGGGAGCTTATGAGGAAGAGAGAGCTGAACCTCGGTATGAGGTATTGGAGGCAGTTTGTGATTTATTTAAGCTGACCATGGACGATTTGCTTCGAAAAGATTTAAGTGATCAAAAAGCGAATTATTTAAGCCAGCGCAGAGCTATTAAAATGGCATCAGGACCGGCTGAAATACCCTTTGTACCGGTGAAGGCCGCAGCAGGTTATCTGGCGGGTTATGCTGATCCTGAGTTTATTGATGAACTCAATACTTTCACCCTGCCCATGTTAACAGGCGGCAATTTCAGAGCCTTTGAGATTATTGGAGATTCCATGTTACCCACGCCAAGTGGATCAGTAATTGTGGGTGAAAAAGTGAACGATCTCGAGGAGGTTAAAAATGATACGCCCTGTATTGTAGTTTCTCGTAATGAGGGGATCGTATATAAGAGGGTTCAAAAGAATGGGAAACAAAAAGACAAACTGACCCTAGTGAGTGATAACCCAGTATTTCATCCTTATACGGTCAACACCGAGGAGGTAATTGAAATGTGGCAGGCACAAGTGGTGATTTCCAAAGCTAATTCTCAACATCGCTGGGACATGAATCAGCTTGCAAATGTGGTTTCGGACTTACAACAGCAAGTTTCCAGTCTGCAGAAAAAAATGAATTAGGGTCCAGCAGGGAATCAGGGAATCAATTTTAGAATCCCATCTTGCCATTTCAAGAAGTAAAGTTTTTTGTTCTCGAAATAGTGTACTTGTTTTTCGTTACCCAAAACAGGTTGAATTTGTAATTCTCGGAATATTTCAAACTCTTTAGAACTTAGTTGTGTAGCAATATTATTTTTATACTTGAGAACGAGGTTTGCAAATTTCCATACCGCTTCATAGCCACGAAGTGCCATATCACTGGGACGTGCATACAGTGTGGCCGCGAAAAACCGTTGTACCTGTTGACTCACCGAGTCCATACGCGAATTGTGATAGGGTGTACAGTAAGTAATATCCAATCCTCTATATTCTGGTTTCGAAAAATCTTTAATGTCGTCCCAGGTTGGAAGTCCAAATAAACTGGCTTTGTATCGCTGTTTGGTTAGCGTAGCCAATTGTGTTGCTAAGCGTTTTCCAAAATTTTCATCTAATGTGCCCGCAATACAAATAGTAGTTCTGCTCGTATCCAATTTTGAAATGAGATGATTCACCGAGAAACTATCTGGTAAATCAACGTAGGTCCATTTACCAACTTTTTTTAGTTGATTATTTTCGTCCCAATAACTACGTATTCTGTCTTCTAATCCTCCTTTTTTTCGGAATACCACTACTTGTTGTTTGGCATATTTACTTTGAATATGATCCGCCAACGCTAGGCACTGGGTGCGGAGGGTGGAATTGAGTAATACTAAAAAGGGATTTTGGGTGATGCCGGCATCATTGGGTAGGTTTACATTGATGACCGGAATAGTTTTCTTTAATCCATAGGTGGCAATGATGCGAAGTTCTGCAGCATTGCAATGTGTTAGAATAAGGTCTAGTGGGTTTTTGTCTAATTTATCTAATTGAGATTGTAGGCTTTGATGAGTTGCACGTGTATCGATTACAATCAGTTGAACGGCCGCCTTATTTTTATTTAAAGTATCCATCGCAAGCAGCGCCCCTTCATAAAATTCCAGTCCAGGAATTAAATATTTGGGAAATGATTTTGGAGGAAACTTGAAATTGTTTTTTTGATCAAAAGCTGAGTCAAGTAGTAGCGGCAATAACAGCCCGATACGAGCTGGCGTTTTTGGCAAATTATTTTGTGCAGTCAGCAACTGTACAAATAAGAGGCTTGTTAAAAACAGCATCCCACAAATGCGAATACCTTTCATATGATTAGCCGTGAATTACTCCCACTCAATGGTTGCAGGTGGCTTACTGCTGATATCATAAACAACCCGGTTGATTCCTTTAACGTGATTGATGATCTCGTTGGATACATGTGCTAAAAAGTCGTAGGGCAGATGAGCCCAGTCTGCAGTCATCCCATCCACGCTGGTTACCGCTCTGAGTGCTACGGTATATTCGTATGTGCGTTCATCCCCCATTACACCTACACTTTTGACGGGAAGCAGGATTACACCCGCCTGCCAAACCGCATCGTACAATCCCTTATCTCTTAAGGCTTGAATAAAGACCTGGTCTGCTGCTTGTAGCAAGTGCACACGTTCAGCCGTTACTTCACCTAAAATTCTTATAGCGAGCCCGGGACCTGGAAAAGGATGACGATGAATCATAGCGGGAGGGATTCCCAACTCTAATCCGATTTTTCTTACTTCATCTTTAAATAAAAGACGAAGTGGCTCCACTAATTCAAGATGTAGATGTTCGGGGAGTCCGCCTACATTATGGTGTGATTTGATGGTGACAGAGGGACCGTGAACAGAAACACTTTCGATTACATCGGGATAGATAGTGCCCTGTCCCAATAGTTCGATATTTTCTAGTTGAGCAGCTTCCTCTTGAAATACATCAATAAAGAGCGATCCGATTGCTTTTCGTTTTGCTTCAGGATCTGTTTGGCCAGCCAGATTTTTATAAAAGCGTTCGCTGGCATCAACTCCTTTGACTGGTAATCCAATTTCCTGATACGTTTTTAATACTGCATTGAACTCGTCCTTTCTCAATACTCCATTGTCAACGAATATTCCTGTTAACTGATCGCCAATGGCACGATGTATTAGGGTAGCAGCAACAGTTGAATCCACACCACCACTCAGTGCCATGATCACACGACGTTTACCGATTTGTGAACGCAATGCATTCACGGTGTCTGTAATAAAATGGGCAGGGGTCCAGTCTTGTTTGCATCCGCAGATTTCCAGTAAGAAATTTTTTAAAAATATTTTTCCTTGGGAAGAATGATAAACTTCAGGATGAAATTGCACCCCATATAAAGGGAAGCCTTGTTCTTGTTTTTTAAAGGCGGCTACAGGGATACTATCGGTATCAGCGAGTAATTCATAACCAGTCGGAAGGTTTTTAATAGAATCACTGTGACTCATCCACACTTGCGACTGTGGATCCATTCCTTTAAAAATGACATCTTCCTTTATTCGTCTTAACTGTGCCCGCCCATACTCGCGTTTGTTACTTTTGGCAACCAAGCCTCCAAAACATTTTGCAGTGAGTTGAGCCCCATAACAAATTCCCAATACGGGCACCTGCGCATTTAGCGATGCAATATCTACTAAGGGTGCTTTCTCATCATTTACGGAAGCTGGTGAGCCAGAAAGGATGATTCCTTTTAAGTGTGGCTCAAACGCCACTTCATGATGGTAGGGGATTATTTCGCAATAAACATTGGCCTCGCGTACGGCCCGTGCAATCAACTGTGTGTACTGAGATCCAAAATCCAGGATCAGAATCTTTTCGGTCATGTAGGAGCGAAGGTAGCAAAAAAAAGTCCGGTCGTTATGACCGGACTATAGGAGTAAATTGAATCGACGGATCAACCGTCAATGATTTAGAAGTCTCCGTTGTTGAAGCTGTCGCGATTGTAGTCGCCACCGCCACGGTTTCCGCGATAGCCACCGCCACCGCCGCCGAAGCTGCGCTTCTTGAAGCCACCACCGCCACCACTGCCTTCAGGCTTAGGACGGCTTTCGTTCACAACCACATTACGGCCATCCACCGCTGTTCCGTTAAGAGCAGCGATAGCAGCTTGTGCTTGATCATCGTTTGGCATTTCCACAAAACCGAAGCCTTTGCTACGGCCAGTGAATTTGTCGGTGATGATTTTTGCTGTGGTTACTTCACCATGGGCTGAAAAAAGATTGAGCAGATCCTGGTCTTTTAGGTTCCAGCTCAGATTTCCTACGTAAATGTTCATCTTGTTAGGTTTTAAAAAATAAACAGTGTCAACAGTAAACAGTACCTAAAGAACATTCTACGTATTCGAATCGTTCCGGACTTGTGAAACTGAAAGAGCACCAATAACAGGGCAAAGTAACGTTTTTTTTAGTTTGTATGGCTACTTTGTGCAGGTTAGGCGCAAAACTTCTTGCAATCCCTTGACAGGCACTCGCTTAGGAGAATAAAAAAAGTCCTCCGAAGAGGACTTTGCAGTTGGTTTTGGATAAATAATTTATTCAGCGACTACTTCAAAGCTAACTTCAGCTGACTTGCCGTTACCGAAATCGATAACAGCTTTATAGCTTCCCAGCTCTTTTACTTCCTCGGCAATAGAGATCTTTTTACGATCGATCTCATATCCTTTTTGCTCACGGATAGCACGGCTGATTTGAAGACTGGTAACGCTTCCAAAGATCTTGCCGCTGGTGCCTGATTTGGCTCCCAATCGGAGAGGACCTTCGTTGAGTTTAGCTATTACGCTGTTGATCTCAGCCAGCATTTGCGCTTCCTTCTTTTGGAATTGTTTCAAGCGCTCTTCTAATTGCTTTTGGTTGCTGGGGCTGTTTTCTACAGCCATTTTGCGAGGGATCAAGAAGTTACGGGCATACCCGTTCTTTACTTTAACCACCTCATTGGCGGCACCCAGATTATCTACATCCTTAATTAAAATGACTTCCATTTTTTTTCTTTTGTTCACCTGCCCAGTGCTTTGGCACTGTCTTCCTCAATTTAGAGGAGTTAGGGTGAGGTTATTTTAAAAGATCAGTTACGTAAGGGAGAAGCGCCATTTGACGGGCCTTCTTCACGGCATCAGAAACTTTGCGCTGAAATTTCAGGCTGTTTCCGGTAAGACGACGAGGCAATAACTTACCCTGCTCATTGAGGAATTTCTTCAGAAATTCTACATCCTTATAATCAATGTAGCGGATACCATATTTCTTAAAACGGCAGAACTTCTTGACACGCTTGTCGGTCTTGATGGCCGTCAGGTATTTGATTTCATTCTTTGCCATACGATTAGGCCTCCACTGCTTTTTGATGATTAGATTTTACACCACTTCTCTTACGGGCATTGTACTCGACGGCGTATTTGTCGAGTTTTGTGCACAAATGACGGAGAACAGTTTCATCGCGTAACAACTGAATTTTCAATTTTTCATTGAACTCAGCTGCTGCACTGTACTCAAGGACCCAATAAAGACCGGTAGTCTTTTTTTGAATGGGGTAAGCGAGGGATTTGAGACCCCATGCGTTTTCTGCGACAACGGCGCCACCTGCATCGGTGACCAGCTTAGCAATCTTTTTTTGCTGGGATTTGAACTCGTCGTCACTCAGAACGGGGGTGAAAATCACCATCAGTTCATAGTTGTTCATGTACCATTTTTTGCTTTCGGCCTAAAGCCGAAAAAGGTTAACAATTCGGTTTATCCCATTGGACAATCTCACCAGGGTGAGAAAGAATCTGCGAATCCAGATTTGGGGGCGGCAAAGATAGGGGAAATAGGCTTGCGGTGCAAGCTTTCTTGAACTACTGTTTTTAAGGGAAAGCTACTTTTCTAACTCTTTGATTACCAATATATATGTTGGGAAATGATCACTGTAGCCTCCTCGGTAACTGTTTCCGTCCCAGGTGCGCATGGGATAACCCTTGTAACGGCCATTATTTTCAACCAGAAATTCTTTGTTAAACACCTGTGGTAGATAAAGAAAAAATCCATCTTGATCTTTATTTAACCATGGTTTTGAAACAATAATCTGATCAAATAAACCCCAGGCATCCTGATAGGCCAACGTGCCAATTCCCTTTCTATATAATTCCAACCAAGGATTGAATAAGGCCCCCTCCAGATGTAGCTGGTCTTTATCTACCGCTCTTAATACTTTCTCTACGCTTTTGTTGATGGGGTCATCATTGAGATCTCCCATAACAACAATTTTTGCACCAGGCTCCTTTAGCATGATGCTATCAATATGTTTTCGACATACTGCGGCTGCAGCAATTCTGCCCGGCTCACTTCTTTTTTCGCCACCACTTCGGCTTGGCCAGTGGTTAACATATACGTGTATAGTCTCACCATTTAGTTTTCCTTTAACCCAGAGAATGTCTCGCGTATAATAAGCGTCCTTGGAACCAGTAGGTAGTGGAACAAATAACTTATCACTGGTCAATACTGAAAAATAGTTTGGGTTGTAAAGCAATCCAACATCCACACCACGGGCATCCTTTGAATCATAGTGGACATACCGGTAGTTTCTTTTTTGTATCTGCGGCTCATTTACAAGGTCCTTGAGTACGGTGTCGTTTTCAATTTCTGCAACTCCCAATAAAGCAGGTCCGTCTGGGGAGTATGCTGCGCCCATTTGCGCAATGACAGCGGCTAATTTGGCAAGTTTGTCTCTGTAGATGGTCGTATTGTAATTTCTTATACCGTTGGGAAGAAACTCTTCATCGTTAATCAGGGTGTTATCAATGGTATCAAAAAGATTCTCCAGGTTGTAGAATCCAACGATAGCAGACTTGTATTGCTTTTTTTGAGCTATGCTTACCAGCCCCACAAAAAACAGGGGTAACAGAAGTAGG
>VFQT010001975.1_pt1 | contig 22457 bp, 23 predicted proteins | sample 3512381 | NCBI WGS metagenome assembly VFQT01 (sample SAMN10412376, study PRJNA504923) | tailings metagenome | isolation source: Relicate 2 Philex TSF3 active mining site | place: Philippines: Tuba, Benguet | collected 2017-08-29
CAATATCTTTTAATTGCAGTCCCGCACGCTCCAGCACTCGTTTAGTAGCTGTAACAGGACCAATTCCCATGATGGCTGGATCAACCCCTGTAACCGCCATGGCTACAATACGCGCCAGCGGCTGCAAGGAAAATGACTTCATACTTTCCTCATTGGCCAATAATAAAGCAGCTGCACCATCATTAATGCCAGAAGAATTTCCAGCAGTCACAGTGCCGTCTTTTTTGAATGCGGGTTGTAATGCAGCTAATTTTTCCAATGAAGTTTGACGAGGATGTTCGTCATCAACCACCCAGCTCAACAATCCCTTATTACTTAGTTCTACGGCCACAATTTCGTCCTCCCATCTGCCCGCTGCTTTTGCGGCAGCGTATTTAGTTTGTGAACCCAATGCAAAAACATCTTGTTCTTCCCGACTAATCTTCCATTGTGCAGCTACATTTTCGGCTGTTTCACCCATCGTAAAAGGAGGATATTGTTGTGCGAGCAAAGGATTGATAAATCGCCAGCCCATGGTTGTATCAAATACCGTGGCATTACGATCATACGCAGTGGTAGATTTAGCCATTACAAATGGAGCACGCGTCATACTCTCTGCGCCCCCTGCCATGATCAACGAAGCATCTCCACAAGCAATTTGACGACTTCCATCCATGATGGCCTGCAAACCAGAAGCACAAAGTCGATTAACTGTAGTTCCGGGAACTGAAACAGGAAGTCCTGCTAGCAAGGAGGCCATTCTGGCTACATTACGATTATCTTCTCCAGCTTGGTTAGCTGCACCGGCAATAACATCTCCAATTTGTGAAGGATCCACTGAATCGTTACGATTGAGTAGGGCACGAAGTGCTGTAGCCAACAAATCGTCAGGACGCACATTACTTAAAACTCCACCATAACGACCAATTGGCGTGCGAACGGCGTCAACAACAAAGACTGGTTTCATAACATGCTTTGTACAAATATCCGTTAATTCCTCAAAACGGTTCATGGGCCTTTATCTTTGCATCGTGACTAATCAACCCCGCAACATCCGTGAGCTAAGCTTATCTGAGCTTGAACTATTTGTAGAACAATCCGGCGAGAAAAAATTCAGAGCCCAACAGATCCATGAATGGCTTTGGAAAAAACAGGCTATGAGTTTTGCGGACATGACAAATCTCAGTAAAGTATTACGCCAGCAATTAGGAGAACAGTTCACACTGCCTGCCCTGCAAGTGGAAACAACTCAGTACTCCGAAGATGGCACTATAAAATCCCGGTTTAAAACCTGGGATGGGCATGCGATCGAAGGGGTACTGATACCCACAGATAAAAGAATTACGGCTTGTGTATCCTCACAAGTTGGTTGTTCATTAACCTGCAAATTTTGTGCAACTGGCTACATGGAGCGAAAAAGAAATCTGCAGTTTGACGAGATCGTAGACCAAGTTGTTTTACTGAACCAACAAGCAGAGCGCGTTTTAGATAAAAAAATCACCAACATAGTTTTTATGGGCATGGGCGAACCCCTGCTCAATTATAAACAGGTTTTGCGTGCTATTCAAACGATCAGTTCACCGGATGCGTTGGGCATGAGTCCCCGAAGAATTACTGTATCTACGGCAGGGGTTGCCAAAGGTATCCGTCAGCTGGCCGACGACCGGGTTCGATTCAAACTAGCGCTGTCTCTTCATGCTGCGAACGATGCTAAAAGAAATCAAATCATGCCAATCAACGACTCCAATAATATCAAGTCGTTGGTAGATGCGCTCAATTATTTCTATCAGGAAACCGGAAACGAAATCACATTTGAATACATTTTATTTAAAGATTTCAATGATGGCCAACGGGATGCCGATGAGTTAGTAAAACTTTATAGACAAGTCCCTGCAGATTTGGTCAACATCATTGAATACAACCCGATAGATAAAGCCCGTTTTGAAAAACCGGATGCCGTAAAGGTTGACCAGTTTATGGAATACCTGGGCAAAAACAGAGTCAATGCGCGATTACGCAGAAGCCGTGGTAAAGATATTGACGCAGCTTGTGGACAGCTTGCCAATAAAGGATAGTTTTAGCTTGGATTAAACCTGATAGCCCATTGCCCTTCTTAGTATTACTTTTCGACAACCTTAAAGTAATTTTTATATGAAAAAATCATTGCTATCAATTGCACTTATAGGAATGTGTGCAATGGCTATTGCCCAACCAGTTCAAGAACGTAGGGGAGCTCACCGTGAACAACTTTCCAGGATTCGTGTAGAAAGAAAACAAAATCTGAGCGAACAGTTAAAACTTAGTGAAACGCAACGAGAGCAATTAAAAAAAGAACAGGAAAAAGCACTTGAAAAGGTTTTAACACCAGAACAAAAAAAGCAACTCAAGGACTTAAAGGAAAAGCAAACCGCCAGAAAAGATAGTGCTCAAAAAAGACAAGCAGCCCGTTTAAAGGAAGCACTCTCGCTGACCGATGAACAAGTAGTCAAATTGCAGGCACAGCAGCAAAAGTTTCAGCAATCCATGCGTGCGATGCAAAAGAAAGCTGAGACATTTCGGGATAGCCATCGTGAACAGCTTCGTAGCATGATGGAAGAGCAAAAAAATAGTTTAAGTCAATTATTAAACGCCGAACAATTAGAAAAATATAAACGAATGATGCAAGACCGCATGCAAGAGTTTCGTGGAAATTGGGAGCAAAGGCAAAGAGGGACTCAAGAAAGAAACCGTATGCAACAGCATCCAGGCAAGATGGAAGAAAGACCGCGAGGAAATAGGGAAAGAAAGGATCCTCCCCCTCCTCCACCACCTCCGCCATTACGCAACACTTCTTCCGGATGGAGTGAATTGTAAAACTGAAAGGCCCTCGTTACTGAGGGTTTTTTAGTGCTTCTTCTCTTTTACTGTATCTTTGTTAAATCCTGTTGTAAAACAGCACACATTATGAAAAAATCTACCGGCAACCCCTTTGCCAAATTTGCCCCGCGCAAATCCAACGCAGCCATCAAGGAGCAGTTTCGTCAAGAAAAGAAAAAAGCCAAAAAAGAACGAGAGGAGTATTTTGAAAAGAAAAAAGCGGCTTTACGTAATCCCCAGGCACAACCCACTAAGCCCTCCAACCCCATTCCAATCACAGAGAAAATGCCTTTGAATAAATTCATTGCGCATGGAGGAGTTGCGGCCCGAAGAGAAGCCGCCGAACTGGTCAAAAATGGACTGGTAAAAGTAAATGGAACTGTAGTGAACGAACCCGGCTATAAAGTGTCTCCTGCTGATGTGGTAACCGTGAACGGTAAGAAGGTGCAGCCACAACGGTCCTTGGTTTATATTTTATTAAATAAGCCAAAGGATTATATCACTACAACAGACGACCCGCAAAAAAGAAAAACAGTAATTGATTTGTTGGGGAAAGCAACCAAGGAAAGAATATACCCCGTAGGTCGATTAGACAGAAATACAACAGGTGTACTATTATTGACCAACGACGGCGACCTGGCACAACAACTAACGCATCCCAGCCATCAGGTTCGTAAGATTTATCAGGTAACCTTAGATAAACCCTTAGAGAAAAATCATTTTGAACAACTTGCAAAGGGAGTAGTCCTGGAAGATGGACCTGCTACCATCGATGCCATTGCTTATTCAGACCCAAAGGACAAACGACATATTGGAGTTGAAATTCATAGTGGACGTAACCGAATTGTACGTAGACTATTTGAACATGTCGGCTACGATGTAAAAAACTTGGATCGGGTCCTTTTTGCAGGACTCACCAAAAAGAATGTAGACCGCGGCAAGTGGCGCTTTTTAACGGAAAAAGAGATTCGCTTACTCAAGCATTTTGGAAATAAAAAGTAAGATGAAAAAAGGGTTACAGATCCTCTCCGAAACCGATCACTGGATTGCACTCAATAAACCAGCGGGTTTATTATCAGTGCCAGATCGGGAAGGCAAAGAAGAATCCTTAAAATCACAGCTCCAACAACGCTTTGGCAAAATTTGGCCGGTACATCGGCTAGATAGAGATACTAGCGGTGTAATTCTATTTGCTAAAAACGAAGAAGCACATCGCAATTTTTCTATGCAATTTGAACAGCGAGGTGTTCAGAAAAGATACGGTGGTCTTGTTATTGGAAAACCTTATCCCTTAGAGGGCAATATTACTAGTCCAATCAAAGAACATCATGCAATAGTAGGTAAGATGGTCACACACCGCAATGGGAAACCTTCGCAGACCAATTATATGGTAGCAGAACAATTTGCTCCCTACAGCTGGGTACTGTTTGAACCTGTAACGGGCCGTACGCATCAAATAAGGGTTCACATGCAGTCCATTGGCTTTCCCTTGGTATGTGACAACTTGTATGGAGACGGGCAGCCACTCTATCTGTCAAGATTAAAGCCAGGGTATAAAATAAGCAAGCACGAAGAAGAGGAAAGACCCCTCTTAAACAGATTAGCCCTTCATGCGATAGAATTAGTATTTACAGATGAGAATGGAAAGCAAATCTCTATTCAAGCTGATCTTCCGAAAGAGCTACAAGTAACCTTACTACAGCTACAAAAATACGCGCGACAAACTACACCCCGCTTCAGATAAGTTGCACAGTTGCGTGAATAGCACTGTTCTTACGTAACATGGCAGCTACGCCACAATATTTTTCCATCGAGAGATCAACTGCTTTTTGAATTTTATCTAATTCAGTTGATGCAGCATTAATGATAAATGTGAGTGTAATGTCTTTAAAGACGCGGGGATGCTCCTCGGTTTGTTCCGCTTCACTTAGTACTTGCAAAGAAGTGAAATGAACACGCATCTTATGAAGGATTTCCACTACATCCACAGCAGAGCAACCAGCCAGTCCTGCCAATAACAACGCCTTCGGGCTTAGGCCTTTTTTTAAATTTCCATCCATCAACAGGGGCCCAAGTTCCTCTTGCATCGATTCAAAAGAAAGATCTCCCGTCCAGGTAGTCAGTGTTTTCATTGCAACTTGTGTTTTTGGTCGGATATAATATTCTCGAGCGTCCATTCTATCTTCTTTTCAAAAGGCTGTTGTCGAGCTTGGCAATCCGCTTTTTTACAGATCTGACAAGAAAACGGTAAACAACCATCGCTATGTACAAACAGCTCCAGGGATTCTCCAAACTCCTTACGCACTAATGAAGCTAACTGATCAATTTCTTCATGCGCCTCGTGTACATTCAGATACCAGGGCAATGTTAAATGACAATCCAAGTGTAAAATAGACCCATATTTTATGATACGAAGGTTGTGGAGATCGATCCAATTTGTTCTTCGATTAGCATTGAGCACTCCAACCATGCGATTCAACAATAAAAGATCCGCTTTGTCCATCATACCCGCCACCGACTTCATCACAATGGTATACCCGGTATAAAGAATTAATATTCCAAATAAAAATGCAACGACACTATCTAACCAAACCCATTGCGTAAAGTACATCAATAAAAGACCCACCACGATACCTAAAGTTGAAAGCGTATCTGTTTGTAAATGTCGGCCACTGGCTACCAGCGCTAATGATTGATTACGGGTACCCACACGGATGCAATATTGACTGGTAAAAAAATTTATTACCGCCGTCAATGCAATCAATACAATTCCTGTGTCAACACGCTGCAATACTTCCGGATAGAAAAGGGTTTTAACAGCCTTGTAAATGGTCAGTGCGCCCGCAGTAGCAATTAAAGTGCCTTCAATAGCAGCTGAAATAAATTCGGCCTTACCGTGCCCATAGGGATGATCCTGATCTGCGGGCAAAGAGGCAACATAGAGACTATAGAGCCCAATAAAACCGGCTGCCACATTCACAATACTTTCCAGCGCATCAGTGAGTATGGCAACTGAGTTAGTTAGGTAATAGGCTGCTATTTTAATCAATAACAATACTACGGATAACACGGCCACTAGCTGTTGTACCCGTAAATTCTGTTTTGATTGTTGATTAGCTCCAGCCTGGCTCATGCCCTTGTACTTATTTTTTTTGTTGCAATGAAAAACGCGCTAGTAATTGAAGTAGCGGCGTATAGGTTTCCTTATTCAACAACTTGGAATCACGCATGGCCTTATAGGTCAAGAAAAGACCTACTGGCAATAACACGATTGTTGCCATCCACATCCCCACCAAGGGAGTCAAGGTATTTTCCTTCGCAAACTTTTCGCCAATGGTGCTGGAAAAGTAAAAAAGCATAAAAAAGACAATTGCAAAAATCAAAGGGGTTCCCAACCCACCCTTTCTAATGATAGCACCCAACGGTGCTCCAATTAAAAAAAGGATGATACAGGCCAACGAAAGTGTGATCTTTCGATGCCACTCAATCTCATGCCGGCGAATAGCCCTGTTTTTATCTTCTAATACGGAGCGGAGTGATTCCGCGCTCATACGTACGGAAGACGCCGTACTTTTTGCCGTGGAGCCTACATTGATGATAGCCGTATCGGGAAGTAACTGTTTAAATTGTTTGGCAGAGCGAATCTGTTTTTTTTCTGTGTTACTTAATTGATCCGTTTTCCAAGGTTTATCCAGCACGGAAGAAAACGGAAACAAATAAGTCATATTGGCCAACATGCGATTGGTCACCGCCGAAGTTTCCTTTTCCAACGAGTCCAGTGCTTTGTTGAGTTGTCGCATGCTAAACATCCGCTCGTTATTCTTGTTGACACTGTCTGCCGTCCGGTTGGTAAATCCTAAGCTTCCTAAATCAAATTGTTTATTGTATGTTTTGAATCCTACACGGATATACTCACTGCGAGTTCCCTCGTAAGGGTTACCCCGCTCCTGGTATCGCCAACCATCTTGAAGATTAAATTCAAGAATCCGCTTATCAGGAGTAACCCGCATCACGCCAGATTTGGCCATGATAAAGTTGTCTTGCAATAAGTTGCCCTGTTCGTAGATAATCACATCGCGAATGATGCTATCATTGGACTCTTTACTGCCAATTTTAATGGCATAGCCATTGATACGATCGTAAAAAACACCCTCCTTCAAATCAAATGCTGGCTTTGCATATACAATGTCCGCCAGTAGCGTACGTGATTTTAGATTGGCAACAGGTATCACATAATTCGAAAAAAGAAATGCGATAAAACCCACCACGATACTGATTAAAAAAAGTGGGCGCATAAATCGAAGCAGTGAAATTCCGGCAGATTTAATGGCCACCAACTCAAAACTTTCTCCCAGACTTCCAAACGTCATTAAGGAGGAAAGCAATACAGCCAAGGGCAAAGCAAGCGGTACTAACACCGCGCTTTGGTATGCAATAAATTCTAAGATCACGCCAGCACCCAGCCCCTTTCCAACAAAGTCATCGATGTAAAGCCAGAAAAATTGAATAACCAGTACCAATAAGGTGATAAAGAATGTAGCCATAAAAGGGCCTAAAAAGGCCTTGACCACCAGCTTATCTAGTTTCTTAAACACGGTAAATGTAGTCCTGCAAAAGTAAGTTATTCCAGCAGGGAGAAAATTAATTGCCTAGGCGGTGGAAGAGGTCTTTCACCTGATGATCCCAAAGAAGCGTTTGATCTTTGATATCTTTTTTTTCAGCAAAGTCTTTGATTACAAGAATAGTCTGATTGGTAATCTCAGATTTCTCAATAGCAAATTCAAAATACTCAGCTGCAGGCGCTCCTTGCCAGCGGTAGCGGATAAATTTATCTTCCACCGTTTCCACCACTTCAGCCTGCTCCACATTTCCGTCCCAGGCAAAATAAAAAGTACCATCCCTTTCGTCTACCTTATCTGCAAACCATTCACTTAAACCGGCGGGAGTGGCCAGAAAATCATAAAGTATAGAGGGGGAACAACGCACGGGGAATTCCAATGTATAGAGCTGCTTTGCCATTCGTTAAATTAATTATACCTGTTGCAATAATAGAGAAAATAACTTCATCCCCAAAAAAGGTGTTTTTACACCCTTAAAATGTACAATCCCCCTTGTTAAGTTCCCTGAACGGCAGGTAATTTAATCTCAAATACCAGCCTATGCGGATGCGCCAGATAAAAATTGGGACTTCAATTACCTACAGAGATACTGCCAGTATGGAAAGGTATTTACTGGAAATCTCCCGGATTAAAAGAATAAGTGCGGAGGACGAACTCTTGCTTTCAGAAAAAATCAAACAAGGTTGCCAGGAGTCCCTCCACCAACTTGTTGAGGCAAATCTTCGGTTTGTAATTTCAGTTTGCAAGCAATATCAACACCAAGGGCTTCCCCTGAGTGATCTAATTAATGAGGGTAATTGTGGGTTAATGAAAGCTGCAAGAAGATTTGATGGTACCAAGGGATTTAAATTTATATCATACGCGGTATGGTGGATCCGGCAAGCCATATTGCAAGCACTGGCCGATCATGGAAGAGTGGTTCGTGTTCCGCTCAGTAAAGTAGGCGTTACCCAGCAGGTTTACAAAGCACAATCCTTACTGGAGCAGCAACTGGAACGAGAAGCTACCGCGGAAGAACTTGCCACTACTACTGGATTTTCAAAAGAGGAAATCAAAACCAGTTTGCTGTTGAATGTTCGTCATTACAGATTAGAAACACCTCAGGCAGAGGAGGAAAACTTAAACCTATCAGATACGCTGGCCGATCGATACACCAAAAGAGCAGATCAATACCTCGAAGAGGTCACCTCACTTCAAATTGAAATTAAAAGATCATTTGCCACCTTGTCCCATCGGCAACAATTTGTGCTTACCGCTTACTTTGGCATCAATCAGCCAGAAGGAAAAAGTTTGGAAGAAATTGGGAAAGAACTAGGGATCAGCCGTGAGCGGGTTCGTCAAATCAAAGAAAAGGCAATTGCTAGGCTTCAGCATGGACAACGCACGCAACTCCTACGCTCCTACTTGGGTGGGCATAAAGAATAGGCTTCTTATCTTTGCGCCCTTCTATGTTTAGCAGATTACAAGAAAAATTAGAATCCGCCTTTAAACACATCAAAGGCCAAGGACGCATTACTGAATTGAATGTTGCTACTACGGTCAAAGAAATTCGGAGAGCGTTGGTAGATGCGGATGTCAATTTTAAAATTGCCAAGGATTTTACCGATCGCGTTAAAGAAAAAGCGATTGGGGAAAAAGTAATTCAAGCCGTTTCTCCCGGACAATTGATGGTTAAGATTGTCAAAGATGAACTAACCGCCTTGATGGGAGGGCAAGAAGCTGTATTAAATGCCAAAGGAAATCCCGCTGTTTTATTGATTGCAGGTTTACAGGGTAGTGGTAAGACCACCTTTAGTGCTAAGCTTGCCAATTATTTAAAAAATAAAAAGGGATTATCGCCCTTGTTAGTGGCTGCTGACGTATACCGTCCCGCTGCCATGGAGCAATTACGAATTCTAGGTGAACAAATTGGTGTAGATGTTCATATTGAAGCGGAGGAAAAAGATCCAGTTCGAATTGCAACACAAGCTGTAGCCAGTGCCAGAAGTAAAAATAAAAATGTAGTCATTATCGATACAGCAGGTCGTCTGGCTGTGGATGAAGAGATGATGAATGAGGTTGCTGCCATCCGTACTGCGGTACAACCGCAGGAAATTTTATTTGTGGTTGACAGCATGACAGGACAGGATGCTGTAAATACAGCAAAAGCATTTAATGACCGACTGGACTTCACGGGCGTAGTTCTCACCAAACTGGATGGCGATACGCGTGGTGGTGCTGCCCTTTCCGTCACTTACACCGTCAATAAACCCATTAAGTTTATCAGCAGCGGTGAAAAAATGGAAACCCTGGATATATTTTATCCGGAAAGAATGGCACAGCGCATATTGGGCATGGGTGATATCACCACCTTGGTAGAGCGAGCGCAGGAGCAATTCAATGAAGAAGAAACTAAAAAGCTCGAGGCCAAGCTGCGTAAAAACAAGTTTGATTTTGCAGATTTTAAAATGCAGCTGGAGCAACTCAAAAAGATGGGAAACATGAAGGAAATGCTCTCCATGATTCCGGGAATGGGTAGTAAGGTAAAAGATCTGGACTTTGACGAAAACTCATTTAAAGGGATTGAAGCCATGATCAATTCAATGACTCCGGCCGAGCGGGCTGACCCCGATTTACTCGACATGAGTCGCAAAAAAAGGATTGCAAAGGGCAGCGGAAAAGACATCCAGGAGGTTAATAATTTCCTAAAACAGTTTGCCCAAATGCGAGATATGATGAAGAATATGAACAAGTTGGGAGCTTTTGGCAAGATGATGCCCGGAATGCGTCGTTAAATACACCAAAAACAAGAATTTCACCGTATATTTGCAACCCGGTTTTTACCGGGTATTGTTTAACGCTGTTAAATTTTTATTTATGTCAGCCAAAATCCGTCTTCAAAGACACGGGTCTAAAAAAAGACCTTTTTACTTCATCGTTGTAGCCGATTCCCGCTCTCCCCGTGATGGTAAATTCATTCAAAAGTTGGGTACTTATAACCCACTCACGATCCCTGCTACCGTCCAGTTAGATCGCCAAAAAGCTTTGGAATGGCTCAACAAGGGCGCTACTCCAACTGATACGGTTCGTCGAATCCTCAGTTTTAAAGGAGTACTTTACCTCAAGCACCTGCTCCGTGGTGTTAGCCTTGGATTATTTGACGAGGCTGCTGCTATGCAAAAATTCACTGAGTGGACTGCACAACATGAGCAACAAATCAAAAAAAGAGACGAGGACAATCAGCGTAAGCGTCGTGAAAAACGCCAAGCTGTTCTTGCTGAGGCCGCTGCTAAAAAAGTGGCAACAGCTGCTCCTGCCGAAGAAGCAGCCCCTGCTGCTGAAGAAGCCAGTGGAGAAGAGGCATAGTCCTGTTAAAAATGGTAAGAGGATCCCGGTGTTAAGTACACCGGGATTTTTTTTGGTCCGCTTTATTGATTTGCTTTGCAATTAATGGCCGCTTATCTAAAATTGGGGAAAATACTCAGCGCACATGGATTAACGGGTGAGTTGCTGTTAGAGCATACGCTTGGCAAAGCAACATCGCTTAAAAAGGTAGAAGTGCTTTTTATTGAAGATTATAAAAAAGCCCTGCTCCCCTACTTTGTTACAAACACCAGAAAAAAAACAGCTGACGCAGTATTTGTGGAACTCGAAGGCATCAACTCCAGAGAAAAAGCGCAGCAACTTGTTTCAAGAGCCGTTTGGATACCAGAGGAGCTATATCACCAATTGGCTAGCAAAAATGCACCCGCCAATTTGCTGGGTTATCAACTTTTAGAAAATGGAAAAGAGATTGGAGTGATCAGTGAGGTGATTGAACAGCCGCAACAATTAGTTTGTAAGGTTTTTATTGAAGGGAAAGAAGTGTTAATTCCACTCCATGAAGAAACGTTACGCTCCATTGATCATGCTTCAAAAAAAGTAAACGTACAATTACCGGATGGCTTATTAGATATATACCTGTCCTGATCAATTCATGTCAGCTCCTGTTCGTCATATTGCGCACCTGGATCTTGATTCCTTTTTTGTTTCTGTTGAAATTCTTCACAACCCCCAATTGAGAGGAAAGCCCGTGATTGTTGGTGGTGGTGATCGAGGAGTAGTTGCTGCTTGTAGTTATGAAGCTAGAAAGTTTGGTATTCACTCAGCAATGCCCATCAAACAAGCTTTACAACGCTGCCCGCATGCAATCATTACCAATGCCAGCCGAAAACAGTACAGCCATTACTCGCGCTGGGTTACCGAATTAATTGCAGCAAAAGTCCCCCTCGTAGAAAAAGCCAGTATTGATGAATTTTATATAGACCTGACTGGAATGGATCGTTTTTTTGGCGTTACAGCTTTTGCACAATCACTGCGGGATCACATTACCGAAAAAACAGGGCTTCCTATTTCCTGTGGGCTGGCCACGGCCCGGTTCATCGCTAAAATGGCTACCAATGAAGCTAAGCCAAATGGATTTTTGGTGGTGCCTCCTGGAAAAGAAAAAGAATTTTTGTGGCCGTTACCTATTGATAAAATAAATGGAGTAGGTGAACAAACTGCTACATTACTCAAAAGCAAGGGACTGTATCACATAGAAGATATTGCCAAAGCCCCTGTGGAATTACTGATTTCCTATGTAGGAAAATGGGGAGAAACACTCTGGGAAAAAGCACATGGCATCGGTAGTACTACCATTAGTACGGAATGGGAGCAAAAAAGTGTGAGCCACGAGCGAACTTTTGAAGAGGACAGTCAAGATGTTAATTTTTTATTACAACAACTGTTACAATTGGTAGAGGAAACTGCAGCTGACGTTCGTGCGGAAGAAAAAATGGCGGGGTGCTTAACCGTAAAAATAAAATATCAGGATTTTGAAGTAAACTCTAAACAAGGTACCCTTGATTACACAGCACTCGATGATGTATTGGGAGCAAAAGCAAAACAATTATTTCAAGAACTCTATCAGAGCGGAAGAAAAGTTAGACTGCTGGGAGTTCGTTGCAGTCAATTGGTTCCAATCTCCCTACAAATGAGTTTATTTGATCAAGCCGCTGAGAAGCTACAACTCTATCAAGCAGTGGATCAACTAAACATTCGCTTTGGCAAGCATACCCTTACCAAGGCTGGCATATTACCCCAGAAGGAAGACAAAACAGCTGAGGGTAAGACTCCAAACAAATAGTATTTTAGCAACTCAATTTTATAAATAATACACCATGTCTGCCAGCTGGAAAACCTACCAGGAAAAAAATCAAGAACGCTTTTTGCAAGAAATGATTGATCTATTAAAAATTCCATCGATCAGTGCAAAATCAGAACATAAAGCTGACATGTTACAATGTGCGGAAGCCGTAAAAAAAAGTTTAGTAGAGGCAGGTTGTGATCAAGCTGCTATAATGCCTACCGCAGGTTATCCGGTTGTATATGGCGAAAAAATAATTAGTAAAGACGCTCCCACCGTATTAGTGTACGGACACTATGATGTACAGCCAGCCGACCCATTGGAGTTATGGCACAGTGGTCCGTTTGAGCCCGTGATCAAGGACGGTAAAGTGTTCGCCCGTGGCGCAGCAGATGACAAGGGTCAATTTTACATGCACGTAAAAGCGCTTGAACTAATGAATCAAACACAAACGCTTTGTACCAATATTAAATTTTTGATTGAGGGCGAGGAGGAAATTGGCTCTCCTAATCTTGGTGATTTTGTAGCAAATAACAAAGAACTGCTCAAGGCGGATGTGATTTTAATCAGTGATTCCGCGATGCTCAGTTTTGAAAACCCATCGCTGGATACAGGTGTACGTGGACTCAGCTATATTGAAGTAGAGGTTACCGGTGCTAATCGGGATTTACATAGTGGTACTTACGGTGGTGCCGTAGCAAACCCCATCACACTATTGGCCAAAATGATTGCCAGTTGTCACGACCAAAACAATCATATTACAATCCCTGGCTTTTATGATGACGTAGTAGAAGCCAGTGCAGCAGAGCGAACCTTGATCAATAAAGCACCATTTGATGAAAAAGCCTACAAGGAGGAGTTAGGCATTGATGCGCTATGGGGAGAAAAAGGGTACAGCACCTATGAAAGAACTGGAATTAGACCCACGCTGGAAGTAAATGGAATTTGGGGTGGATATACAGGAGAAGGTGCTAAAACTGTGCTTCCGTCAAAAGCATATGCAAAAATTTCCGCACGGTTGGTGCCTAACCAATCCGCTGCAAACATCACTCAAAAATTGATTGACTATTTTCAATCCATTGCACCAGCCGGTGTTCAAGTCAAGGCCTCCTTGCACCACGGTGGTGAACCTTACATGACACCCATTGACAGTAAAGGCTATCAAGCCGCTGCAAAAGCCATTGAAACAACATTTGGGAAAACCCCCATCCCCGTACGAGGCGGCGGCAGTATTCCCATTTGTTCAATTCTTGAAAAAGAATTGGGAATAAAAATTGTTTTCATGGGATTTGGCTTAGATAATGACAATCTTCATAGCCCCAATGAGAAGTATAATATTGAGAACTACTACAAGGGCATCGAAACCATTCCTTATTTCCATCAGTACTTTGCCGCACTATCCTGATTGTCATCAATACCAATTTGTAAGCAATCATTGAAGTAGCTTATTCCGCGGTTTAGATTCGTAGCATCATTAAAATGCTATAAACAAAACCGTATGGAAACAAAAGAACTTGAAAAAAGTACCCGTCATTGGCCTGCCCTCTTGGGAGATGGTTGGCTGGATCGTTTTTTTAATACCCCCTTGGACGAATATTTCAGTCTTAGCCGGGTAGTGAGCGTTCCCTCTGTAAACGTGAGCGAAACTGAACGTGAGTATATTGTTTCGCTGGCTACGCCAGGCATGGAGCGTAAAGACTTTAAGGTGGAGAGTACCGAGGATACACTCACCATCAGTGCCGAGCGTGAAAAAGAGGAGAAAGAAGAGGGAGAACATTACAACAGAAGAGAATACAACTACAGTAGTTGGTCCAGAAGTTTTAGTCTGCCAGAAAATTGCAATCGGGATATGATTGACGCCGAATACAAAAATGGCGAATTGAAAATCATCATTCCTAAGATGGAAGTCAAAAAACCCAAGAACGTGCAAAAGATCTCTGTCAATTAATGGCAAGATAGCCCCTTGAGGGTTCCCCCTGTCCAAGTGGGCAGGGGTTTTTTGTGTAGGGTACAAAAAAGCAGTAGGTTATATTTGTAGTATGCACATCGATATTCTAACTGTTTTGCCCGGACTCCTGGAAAGCCCCTTTCAACATAGCATGATGAAGCGTGCACAAGACAAGGGCTTGCTGACTATTGAAGTGCATGCACTCAGACAATGGGCCGTCAATGAATATGGCCAGGTGGACGATTACCAATATGGTGGAGGTGCAGGTATGGTGATGATGTGCGAACCGCTGGCCAACGCCATTGATACCTTGGCAGCCAAAAGAAAATATGACGAAATCATTTACTTAACACCCGATGGTGAACGATTGACTCAATCCCGTGTCAACCAACTTTCATTACAAGAAAATCTTTTATTGATCTGCGGACATTATAAAGGAATTGACGAACGGATCAGAACACAGTATGTGACCCGAGAAATTTCTATTGGAGATTATGTGCTAAGCGGAGGTGAATTACCAGCTGCTATTTTAGTAGATGCAATTGGAAGACTCATTCCTGGTGTATTAAATGACGAGACATCAGCGCTAACAGATTCATTCCAGGATAATTTATTGTCACCTCCTGTATACACCCGACCTGAGGAGTTCAGAGGCTGGAAGGTGCCTGAAATTTTAATGAGCGGTAATCACAAAAACATTGAAGAATGGCGGTATGAGGAAGCATTACGCAGAACAAAAGAAAGAAGACCTGATTTATTGAACGATTAAAACAACCCTATGTCCACACCCAGAAGAGATTTTATTCGCACGATGACCCTTGGAGGCTCTGCATTAGCAACAGGCCTGCCCGTTTTTGCTGCTGCACCCAATGAAGAAGCCTTGGTCCACTCTGCAGCAATGCTCAAACAAGCACCCAGTTTTAATATGTGTGGTTATGCAGCACCTAAATTGGATATAGTCCGGATTGGAATCGTAGGTATTGGAATGCGAGGATCAGATGCGGTGGGGCGATTATCCTACATCGATGGTGTTGAAATCGTTGCTGTTTGCGATAAATATCCAGAGAGACTGGCGGGTGCACAAAAATCCTTGGCAGCCGTTAATCGTCCTAAAGCAAAAGAGTATAGTGGAGAAGAAGGCTGGAAAGCACTTTGCGAATCCAACGAGATTGATTTAGTATATATCACCACCCCCTGGTCCTTGCATACCCCCATTGCGGTCTATGCAATGAAAAATGGGAAACATGCGGCCACAGAAGTACCTGCCGCATTGACATTGGAACAGTGCTGGGAATTAGTGGATACTTCTGAAAAAACAAAGCGGCATTGCATGATGCTGGAAAATTGCTGCTATGATTTTTTTGAATTACTGACCTTGAATATGAGTCGGCAGGGATTGTTTGGAGATATTGTGCATGCCGAAGGAGCTTATATCCATGATTTATCGACAGGGTGGCTTTTTAATAAAAAAGCGTATGCCGATATGTGGCGTATCAAGGAAAATATGGGAAAGAACGGAAGCCTCTATCCCACCCATGGACTCGGACCTGTTGCACAGTGTATGAATATTAACCGGGGTGATCTGATGGAACATCTGGTTAGTATGAGTACTGGTGATTTTAGCCTGGCCCCACTTGCAGCCGAGATGGCAGCCAAAGATTCATTTTTTCAATCGTATGTCGGAAAAACTTATCGTGGCAATATGAACAACACGATAATACGAACCGTGAAAGGAAAAACAATTTTGATACAACACGATGTATCTACACCCCGCCCCTACTCTCGTATTCACATTGTAAGTGGAACCAAAGGAATGGCGCAAAAATGGCCTGGCCCCGCTCGAATTGCTTTTGGACATAGCTGGGTTAAGACCGAGGACATGAAGTCTCTGGAGGAAAAATATACCCTTCCCATTGTAAAACATATCGGCGCCATTGCTAAAGAAGTGGGTGGGCACGGAGGAATGGATTTTATCATGGATTGGAGAATGATTGACTGTCTAAGAAATGGGCTGCCACTGGATCAGGATGTGTATGATGCTGCTTCCTGGAGCAGTATTGTACCCCTGAGCGTTCTCTCAACCCAAAAAAGATCACGTACTATCGATATCCCTGACTTTACAAGAGGCAATTGGAAACAAAATCAACCGGTTAATCTTACCCTGGACGGCGGGGCTACCACGGGTGTGCGTTCCAATAAGCCCTCGCTGAAGATGTAGGCAGAAGCAACTAACTTTGGTGACCGTTATCATGCGAACACTGACCGTCATCAATGATCCAGTATATCAATCGCCCGGCCAGTTTACAGCCTACGAGCGATACTGGCTCTCATACATCAATGATAAAAGAGATCTGCCATTTATCCATTTACTTACGGGTATTCATGTGCTAGTGATTCCCGCTGCCATACTTTTGTTCTCCCCATTATTGCAGGGAATTTATTGGTGGTTGGCTTATATCCCCTACTTCTATGTTTCACAACTTTATTTCAAAGGTCGTTTTGGACTAATGCTTCACTGCATTGTACATCGTAGATTATTCAAGAAAGAAGTAGCGTTTTTACAACACTGGGTAATTTGGGTGGTATGTCCTTTTTTTGGACATACACCGGAAACTTACTTTGCGCATCATATGGGCATGCACCATGTAGAGAATAACATGGAGGAAGATGCAAGCAGCACCTTACGTTACAGACGCGATTCCATTTGGGATTTTATCCGTTACGTTTCCCGCTTTCTATTCCTTGGCTTTAGGGATACATTTCTCTACTTCTTTTCCAGAAAAAGAAAGCGATTCTATATGCGCTTGACTGCAGGAGAAATTGCATTTTATATTGCTTGTCTGTTGCTTTATTTTTTTAATGCCAAGGCAGCCCTATTCATATTTATCATTCCATTTTTCTTTGCCCGCATTGTAATGATGCTGGGGAACTGGGCGCAGCATGCATTTGTAGATCCTGACAATCCCGAGGAGAATACAATCAATTGTATTAATACCCCCTACAATCATGTGTGTTGGAACGATGGATACCACGCAATTCATCACGACAGACCTGCCATGCATTACACAGATCTTCCGGGTGAATTTTTACGTGTAAAAAGTAAACTTGCCGAAAAGAAAATTTTCACTTTCGAAGGCATCCACTATCTGCATATTTTTATTTGGCTGATGACAAAGCGATACGATAAACTGGCCGACAAGCTGGTCAATATCGATAATATGTTTAATAGTAAAGAAGAAGCTATTGCGTTGCTCAAATCTCGCACGCAACCCCTCTACACTCAGGCCTCTTGACCATTCCAAAGCGCACCACCAATGCTGGCTTGGCGGGCACCAGTCACCGAAGGAATCACTGTATTCTCTTGTCTCCAACGTAGTACGGCCAAAAAAGCCATGATCAAAGCTTCCTTGTAGTTAACAAGATCAGCAGTGGGCACCTCCAGTGTAATTCCATGCGTGCGGAAAGAAGCACCCAAGCAATTAATCAAGTGTGTATTGAAGGCTCCACCACCCGTAACCAAACATTTTTTTTCATCCCCCACCATCGCATGGGGAACTAATGCTTGTGCAGATTGGCTGACTTGATCCACTATATGTTGCGTATAGGTTGCCAATAAATCTGGAATGGAAGAACCACTTTCAAGCAATAGTGGAAAATGTTGATCCGTGCCTACTTCGTTAGCCAACGATTTTGGAAATGGCTTTTGGTAATAAGGATGACTGTTCAATTTTTCCAGTAACGCAGAATTTATTTTTCCGAAGGCAGCAAGGCTTCCCTCCGGATCATAGGGCTTACCTACTTGTGTAGCTAATAAATTGAGTACCCGATTAGCAGGACAACAGTCAAATGCAATGGTTGGATCAATAGCTCTTGTGATATTAGCAATACCGCCCAGATTTAAGAAAAGTGAGTATCCCGAAAATAAATGTTGCTCCCCGATCGGGACCAAGGGAGCTCCTTGTCCGCCCCATGCCACATCCATTGTACGCAAGTCAGTTACTACTGGTAATCCTGTTGCTGCAGCCAATGCAGCCCCCTCTCCTATTTGGGTAGTCAGACCGGTTTCGGGAGAATGGAAAACAGTATGTCCGTGACTTCCTATCAAACCAACCTTATAATGAAGTTGATGTTCTTCAATAAACCGATTAACCTCTTTTCCCAGGTAATGACCGTAATCAACATGAAGCTGACAATACGTTCGCGCATCTACCTGCGAAGCCAATCGAAGTCGGTTTTCCCAATCGGACTTGTATGGGTAGCAAGCTGCGGCCTCAATTTCAAATGACCATTTTCCACCCTGTTCATGAAAATGAGCAAAAACCAGGTCCAGCCCATCCAGTGAACTCCCACTCATGATCCCCAATGCATGATAAACCATAAAAACAAATTAAATTCGGCGAGTAAATGTAAGTGTTCACCCGAAACAAATCGCATGCTAGTTAATCTTTGTAAAGATCACTCCTTAGTCAGTAATTGGATCAGCGAAATAAGAGACATCTCCATCCAGCAAGATCGGATGCGGTTTAGAAGAAATTTAGAACGAATTGGTGAAGTGGCGGCCTATGAAATTAGTAAGTTGCTGCCCGCTGTTAAAAAGGAGATTCAAACTCCATTGGGAATTGCTACACACCAGGTACTACAATCACAACCCGTGTTAGCCACCATCTTAAGAGCAGGCTTACCCTTGCATCAGGGACTACTAAATTATTTTGATCAAGCAGATAATGCGTTTATCAGCGCCTACCGCAAACACCACAAAGACGGAACTTTTGAGATTAGCCTGGAATATGTTTCCTGTCCTGATTTAAATAACCGAGTGCTGATAATTGCAGATCCTATGTTGGCTACTGGTGCTTCCCTGGTTAAAACTATTCATGAGTTAGAGTCACAAGGAAAACCCAGTGAAGTCCACCTTGTAGTAGCAATTGCCTGTACCGCAGGGATAGAATTGGTACAACGCCTTGCCCCGCATGCTCATATCTGGTGTGGCGATATCGATGAGGAGCTAACAGCCAAAAGCTATATTGTGCCCGGTTTAGGGGATGCAGGGGACCTGGCTTTTGGGACCAAGCTTCAGCAATGATTTTGCCTCAAAAATCGTAACTTGCCCTTCTCACAATTAAAGGCCCAGTTTGACCGTTTTTTAAAGACCCATGCGAAGAATTATTCTTAGTCTGACCCTCATTTTTGCTCAAGTCCTGATAATCAGGGCTCAGGATCCCAATTTTTCACAATTTTTCGCTTCGCCCCTTACCTTAAATCCTGCACTTACCGGAAAATTTGATGGCTCCGTTCGGGTTGCCGGCAATTACCGGAATCAATGGCCCACCATAGAAAATGCATTTGTAACAAAAACGGTGTCTGTTGATTTTGGGTTAATGAGAAACAGGCTGATCAGCTCCGACAACATGGGAGTGGGAATTTTAGGAATGACGGACGTGGCGGGTGATGGAATTTTAGTTACTAACTATGCGGGCACCTCCTTCTCTTATCATAAAGGCTTGGACGAAGATGGCTTTCATCAAATTGGTGTTGGATTTCAAGGAGCTTTTGTGAATAAACGACTGGATGTGAGTAAAGTGGTTTTTGCAGACCAATTAACCCCATTGGGATTTACCGGTGTGACCAATGAAATTTTTGACAGTCGCCAACTAAGTATCGGTTATTTTGATTTAAGTGCAGGCTTGCTATACAGTGGCACCACCAATGGTTATAATAATTTCTATTTGGGTGCATCCATGTATCACCTAAACAGACCTAAAGAAAGCTTTCAAGGTGGTCAGTACATCCTCAATACACGTACTACGCTACAAGCAGGCGGTCGCATCCCTGTAGGAGGTTATCATTACATTCATCTGGCTGCCAACCATAGTATGCAGGCAAAAGCAAAAAACACAATTGTGGGTGCCGCTTTTTCATATAGCGTAAACAGAAATGAGGACAATCCGGTAAATGTTTATTTAGGTAGCTGGTACCGATTGAATGATGCAGTAATACCTTACATCGGTCTTGAATTTAGTGGATTCAGATTAGGCGCGAGTTACGATGCCAACACCTCAATTCTTAAACCCGCTTCCAATTCCAGAGGTGGCTTAGAAATCTCTCTTATTTATATCAAGAAGCCATCTGATCCAAGTCTCAAACGTCTCAACTGTCCTAAGTTCTAAGGTTGAATTTTAAAATACAGTTTTGAAAGAAATTGTAATCGCATTTCGCTCCTGGCAGGCAGCACGCCATTTTATTCAGCAGCAAAACCTGCTGCGGAAAATTCTATGGCCAGGAATCTTATACACGCTGATATCCGTACTGGGTTTAATTCTTTTTGTGATCTCCTCCAATGATGTTGTAAGCTGGATGAGCGAAACCATTGGCATCGAACAATGGTTACAAAAAGAAAGAAGTGAGTGGCTAAGTTTTTTATTTGTGATGAATGGCATGATGTTGCGGTTGGTGTTACTCTTATTTTATTTTGCGTTATTCAAAAACTTAATCTTGGTGGTAGGTGCTCCAGGGTTTGCCTACTTAAGCGAAAAAACCGAGGCATTATTGGAAAACAAAGAGCATAGCTTTCAATGGGATGAAGTGTGGAAAGATGCACAACGAGGTATTCGCTTAGCCCTTCGAAATACAGGATTGGAAGCCCTTTATTTTAGTGGGTTAATACTACTTGCGTTGATACCTCTAGTGGGCTGGATCACTCCCTTGATAGGGTTATTTATGCAAGGTTACTACTTTGGCTTTTCAATGCTGGATTACTCCTTTGCACGCAACCAACTGACGCCCGCGCAAAGTGCTGTTTTCTGTAGCCATCATAAAGGATTGGCCATCGGAAATGGGTTGTTATTTTTTGCTATGCACTTGTTTGTTTTGTTAGCTCCTGCGTATGCAATCATTGCCGCCACATTTAGTGTCAGACAAGTAAAAAAGGTATGAGTCTGTTAATGCTTATACCCGCACCCTTGCATGAGGAAGGACTACAAGCCTTACCTGCTTATGTGTGGGAGGCTATCCTATCCTGCCAGGTTTTTGTGGTGGAGAACCAACGTACTACACGTCGATATTTCAAATCGCTCTCCAAAGACATTGTCATTGATAATTACGAATGGATCAATGTCGAAGACCCCGATACAAAAACTCGTTGTAAACAATTATTCAAGGAGGGGAAAAAAATTGGTTTAGTAAGTGAAGCAGGCTGCCCCGGCGTTGCAGATCCTGGACAAACCATTGTAGCACTTGCACATGAAGCGGGCTATCCTGTTCGCCCTCTGGTGGGACCCAATTCCATCCTATTAGCCTTAATGGCCAGTGGACTCAATGGTCAGCAATTTAAATTCAATGGCTATTTACCCATAGAAGATAAACAGCGCGAGAAAACCATTCAGGAGCTTGAACAGCAGTCTCGCAAAGAAGAATGCACTCAGTTGTTCATAGAAACACCCTATCGCAATAATCCTCTGCTCAAAGCCTTACTGAAATGTCTATCTCCAAGCACGCAGCTTTGTATTGCGGCTGATTTGACAAGTCCAACTGAGTGGGTTGCCACACGAACAGTTGTTGGTTGGAGAAAAGAGCCGCCTGACCTACACCGACGGCTGGTGATATTTGCTTTCAAAGCCAGCTAAAAAAAGGACTCATATTTAAATTATTACTTTAGATTTGCATCCCTTACAAACTAAAGGATCAAAAATGATAAGAATCAATTTCTTTCTTTTATCCAGGTTGCTCCGTATTTGCTGACAGGACGAACCACTCACCCCGGTCCCTGTCAGTGAATGACTCCCGACAACCCTATCTGGACTGGTGATCCAACCCTTTACCAAATTTCTACATTGAGTGTACCATTCATAATTCGAGTGGCCACGTTGGCCGATTCGGTCTACGCCACTATCATTACTGAGGAAATGGCAGT
>VFQT010001977.1_pt1 | contig 22444 bp, 17 predicted proteins | sample 3512381 | NCBI WGS metagenome assembly VFQT01 (sample SAMN10412376, study PRJNA504923) | tailings metagenome | isolation source: Relicate 2 Philex TSF3 active mining site | place: Philippines: Tuba, Benguet | collected 2017-08-29
GTGTTGAAGAGCGGCACATCTCCTTCATCGATCCAGGCCGTGTCCGGCAGGGCACCCCAGCAGTTGATCACGCCCTGTACTTTGGATGAATATCCTGCGGGACCGCTGTTGCCTTCCAGGCTGCCCCACTTGTCTTTATCGATCCCGGCGGGCACTTCATGTTCATCCATGTAAGTGAGACCTAAACTCGTCATGGCGCCGGCGGAGGTGCCTGTGACAAATACCTGGGTGGTGTCGATGCCGAATTCCGTTGCCCGGCTGCGCAGGTATCTGATCGCGCCGCGTCCGTCCTGCTGCGCACGATAGAGGGCTTCGAGGTAGTCGTTGTTCGTCAGGGTTTTGGCGATCCCCAGCCGGTAGCTGATGGAGGCCGTGACATATCCCTTCCGGGCGAAGATCTCACAGATGCGGCGTCCCATTGATAATTTCCGGTTGCCGTTCACAAAGCCACCGCCATGGATGAACACCAGCAGCGGCCTGCGTTTCAGCGTATCACCTGCCGGCGGCATGAAAATGTCCAGTTTGAGTTCTTCCATTTCACCCTTCAGGTTGATGGCCTGACCATAGGTAATGTTGACGGCGGAATCGAAGCGCGGAAAGACTTCCTCGCGGAAGCGCGGTCTGTCCTGAGCGTAGAGGTTGGCCGATATCAAGAGGGCGGCAAAGAGGCCGGAGCGGAAACAGGTATTCATGGAATGAAATGATGTGTCAGTGGATGATAAATATACCGATGAAAAATCAATCGACCTCTTTTTTCAGCACCCTCCGAAACCGCCTGAATTGCGTGGAATACTCGGGTAAATGACTTAAAATTGTAGATGCACAGATTTATATTCATTTTCATCGCACAGGGCTTCATCACGGGACTCTGTGCACAGTCAAGAACCGATACCTCAGCACTGGGCATGATCGCCAGTGCACATCCCCTGGCCACAGATGCGGGCTATGCTGTCTTGCGTGCCGGCGGCAATGCTTTCGATGCGGCGGCTGCGGTCTCCTTCATGCTCTCGGTCGTGGAGCCCAGCATGAGCGGCATCGGTGGGCGGTTACAGGCGATCTGGTCGCGGCCCGGTGCGGGCGTTGCCGGCATAGACGCCACCACCCAGGCAGCCCCTGGATATATCCGAAAAGCAGGCGAGCCCGATGACGGCTACCATGCCATCGGTGTACCCGGCATGGTTAAGGGCATAACGGAGATGCATACACGATATGGGAAACTTTCGTTGAAGCAGGTAATGCAGCCCGCCATCGAAGCGGCCGGCAAGGGGCATGTCATCACTGATGAGGAAGCCCGCCGTCAGGCCTCGGTCCTGAAGGATCTCAGAAAATTCAAGGGCAGTGCAAGGCATTTCCTGGTGAAGGACAGCACGCCGGCGGGCGGCACGATCTTTCGTCAGCCCGCACTGGCAGCCACCTTGCGGAGCATCTCGCGCGATGGCGGAAAGTCATTTTATACCGGCGGCATGGCCTACACCCTGTCAAAGGAGATCGCTGAAGGCGGCGGATTCTTGAAGCTGGCGGATCTTGAAAACTACCGGGCTCCTGATGCAAAAGTATTACGCGGGAATTATCGCGGATATGAGATCGTCGGGATGGGACTGCCCTGCTATGGTGCCATCGTGATCGAAATGCTGCAGATGCTGGGACAGACCGATCTGTCATCCGCCGATGAAGCGACCTTCCTGCTGAAACACTCGGAAGTACATTACAAAGCCTACGAAGACAGATCCTTGCTGCGCACCCGCGAGGATTCACTCGTACTGCCTTCATGGGCAATAAAAAGGTGGGCCGACAGTCTGCCCCGCGCGATGCAGAAAAGTCCGGCGGGAGAAACTAACGGTAACGGACACACGACGCATTTCGTGGTCCGGGATGCAGATGGCAACATGGTATCTGTGACACAGTCGCTCGGCCCCGTCCTCGGATCCAAAGTGGCATCCCCCAAATACGGCTTCATGTATGCCACCACCACCGGTCCTTATCTCTCCGGGGTGAAGGCCGGTGAACGCGCCGCGTCACATATCTCTCCGGTCATCCTGCTGAAGGACGGTGTGCCTGTCATGGCCCTCGGTGCGGCCGGCGGTGCACGCATCGTTCCGGCCATCGTTCAGGTGATCAGTCGCATCGTGGATCAGGGCATGGCTCCTGAACAGGCGCTGGCCGCTGCGCGGGTGTACCGGATGGAAGACAGGATCCTGCTGGAAGAACATCCCGGTGTGTACTGGAAGGATGAGGCCACGCCCGCCGCCATCCGGGCCACAGGTATCAGCGTGGAACGGGTGCGGACCCGGGCGCAGTTCGGACGTGTGCATCTGTTGCTCAGACTGGCTGATGGCCGCTGGGTTGGCGCGGCCGATCCTGACTGGGGTGGTACCGCCAGGGGCATCGATCCCTGATGTGCAAGGATTGTAACATGCCAGACGGAGGAAAACCATCCACGTGTTTTACACAATCTGACTCGCACGCCCCGAATGCAACCGTTGCAGGAGCAATGGTTATGAGCATCGGGGCTTATCTTTACCCGAAGCCGAAAAAATAAATATAAACACGTGAAAAAGCTCTTCACCAATCTGACCTTCTGGGTGTTGCTATCCATCACGGCCGGTGCCCTGCTCGGGCATTTCGCGCCCGCCACCGCTGTGGCGATGCAGCCCCTGGGCAAATACTTCATCGAGCTGGTGAAGCTGTTCATCAATCCGATCATCTTTCTGACCATCACCCTAGGCATCTGCGGGATGAACGATCTTAAAAAGGTCGGCACCGTGGGCGGAAAGGCCCTGCTCTATTTTGAGGTCGTCACCACCTTCGCGCTGCTCATCGGCATCGTCGTGGCCTGGCTCATACAACCGGGGGCCGGGGTGGATACCTCCAGTGTCTCCACCGGCGGTGATCTTGGTAAGATCCAGTCCGGCGCAGCGGCCTTTTCATGGTGGAAATTCTTCCGCGACAATGTCACCATCCAGGTGTTGCTCTTCTCTATCCTGTTTGGGATCCTGCTCGGCCGGGTGAGCTGGCGCGAAAAGGTAACGATGCCGCTTACACGTATGTCAAAATATGTATTCAAGGCGCTCCACATCGTGATGCTCTTCGCACCCATCGGCGCGTTTGGAGGCATGGCCTTCACCATTGGTAAGTATGGCATCGCCACACTTATGCCGCTCGGCAAACTCATGCTGACCGTTTATATCACGATGGGTTTGTTTGTATTTATTGTACTCGGACTGATCCTCCGGTATTACAAGATCTCCCTGCCCCGGTTCCTGAACTACATCAAGGAGGAATTGCTGATCGTACTCGGAACTTCCTCTTCAGAGGCGGCCCTGCCTTCGCTGATGGAGAAGCTGGAGAAGATGGGATGTGCCAAGCCTGTGGTCGGACTGGTGGTGCCTGCAGGGTATTCCTTTAACCTGGATGGGACCACGATCTATCTGTCGATGGCGGTGATGTTCCTGGCGCAGGTCTTCAATGTGGAACTCACGGTGGGTCAGGTCTTCACGGTGATCGGGGTATTGATGGTCACCTCAAAAGGGGCGGCGGGTGTGACGGGCAGCGGGTTCATTGTACTGGCCTCCACGCTCAGTGCCATCCATGTGATCCCGGTGGAGGGACTGGCACTCTTGCTCGGTGTGGATCGATTCATGTCCGAGGCCAGGGCGATCACCAATTTTATTGGCAATGGTGTGGCGACGGTCTGGATCGCCAACAACGAAAAGGCCTTCGATCGCCGGAGAATGGAAGTCGCATTCTCGCGTGAGGTGTATGAATATACAGAAATATAAAATGATGTTCGCGTATTACGATAAAAAGGCAAGGTTCCTCGGCGGCCTCGGAATGACAATGTGGGGGGGTGACATTCCTCCCTTTACTCTCAATGAAAAGGCCTTCGATCGCCGGAGAATGGAAGTCGCATTCTCGCGTGAGGTGCATGAGTATACAGAAATATGAAATGATGTTCGCGTATTACGATCAAAAGGCAAGGTTCCTCGGAGGCCTCGGAATGACAATGTGGGGGGGTGACATTCCTCCCTTTACTGTCCTTCCGAGCGGAGCGAGGAACCTTGCCTTTTTATGGTTCTTGTATAAGAAGGATAAATATAAATACAAACGCCATCGATCCCATGCAGGATCGATGGCGTTTGTATTTATATACGATGATCAGAACCCGGGGTTCTGTACCATATTCGGGTTGTTTTGAACCTGAGAGACCGGTATGGGAAGTATGGTACGATTGTAGTAACTACTGGTCGTATTCGTGTATTGGATCAATCTGGATGCCGAGTTACCTCCGGAATTGATCTTGACATAGTTTGTCTTTGTTCGGTTCAGGTCAAATAAACGCTGTCCTTCGAGGGCGAATTCTTTGCGTCGTTCCACAATGATACTGTCCAGAAAGGCCGTTGCACGGATGCTTCCTGTCGGAGGAGTGGTGGCCAGGGATGCTGCGTAAGGTTTGGTCAGACTGGACGTATCTCTGGCTTTTCTGATCAGGTTTATGTCATTCAAGGCTGAAGTCAATGCTGCGTTGTCATTGTTCTGTACCGCCAATCTTGCAAAAGCTTCTCCACGAGAGAGATACATCTCTGCAAGTCGGATCACTTTAATGTTTTCAAGGAAGGTGACAATATTTGTATACTTCAAGCACAGGGGAACATTTTTTTCGCCACCAGAAGAATTCCTGTCACCGAGTGCTACAAAGTTTCGGCGCACATCCGTTTGTGAATACGCTTCATACAAAGACCTGAAGGTGGAGGCGGTCGTGCCGGTGCTTCTGCTGTTCATTGATGTTTTTGTGCCCAGGATCTCTCCATAACCTCCCTGGCTGGAGATGTATGCAATGCCATCTGTTCCGGGATTGTCATTGGTGTTATTGGATACCTCAAAAATGGATTCGCTGTTGTTCGGGGTGCGAAAATCATTTACCATCGACCCGTATGTAAACAGGTTGTATTTTCCGGAGTTGATGACCTCCGTCGCTGCGGAAACGGCCGTATTCCAATCACCGCGGAATATCGCGACTCGTGCCCTTAGTGCCAGTGTCCCGAACTTGTTCAACCGGATCTTGTAGAATGCGTTATTGACATTGCCGTTATAGTATACATCGCCGTTGGCTGGCAGGCGTTTCAGCGCCTCTGCAATATCCTTGTCAATTTGTTCGTAAACCTCCCTGGCTGTATTTCTCGCCGGATAAACTACTTCATCCACCTTAGTTACCGGATTCAACACCAACGGTACACCCAGGTGTGAACCGTCGGCGGTGTGATTGAGCGGACGCGCATAGAACTTCACGAGGTCAAAATATGCGAGTGCCCGAACAGCGTATGCTTCTCCAATGAGTTGACCAAGTTCAGTTTGTTCGAGGGTGGAAGCGATGCCTTTGAGTTTTTCTTCATTGGCGATAATGGCATTGGCATTGGTGACTACCCTATATATTTGGTTCCACATCCGGCTGACATTGGCATCTGTTGCCGTATGGGTCATGGTGTTCATGCCGGTGTAGCGGTTGCCGGTCCGCACACTGCGGGTGGCATTGTCCGACAATACTTCGGGGATCACAAGGGCATCACGGCCGTAATAACTGTATGACTGCATGAGTGAATACAGGCCGTTGACCGCGGCACGGGCCGTAGGCATGCTGGAGAATACGTCCTCTGTAAACACGCTTTGTTGTGGACGGATATCGAGGAAGTCCTTCGAGCAGGCACCCGTCAGCAGCATGCCTGCGAGCAGGAAGGGGATGTATGTTTTTTTCATTGTCTGGCTGGCTTGTTTGATGAATGTTAGAGGGTAATATCGATGCCGAAGAGAATGGTCCGGAATACCGGCGGGCGCTGAGACATCACCCCATCAATGCCCACTTCAGGGTCAGTGTTGAAGCGCTTGTCCTTCACCCAGGTGAACAGATTCTGTCCGCGCAGATATACGCGGGCGCCGTTCAGCTTCGCTTTGGCGATCGTATTTTTCGGCAGGCTGTAACTCAGTGACACATCCCGCAGACGGATATAGCTGCCATCATACAGGAACCTCGTGCTTTCGTAGCTGCCGGCCGATGACTGCGTACCCAGGAAGACCGGCTTAGGAACATCGGTCACTTGTCCGGGGGTGGTCCACCTGCGCTCATATTCATATCTGCTCAGGCCATTGCTTTGATCGCTGAAACCGAGGTTGGCATCGGTCTTCTGCAAGTAGCCATACTCATCGTAGATGCGGTTGCCCCAAAACATGTAGAGCTGGAAACTCAACTGGAAGCCCTGGTAGGAGAAGCTGTTCGTCATACCTGCGAAGAATTTCGGAAGGGCACTGCCGGAAGCCACCCGGGGCAGGGCAGTGGTGAACACATTGGTCGTTGAATCCTTCGCACTGCTCGTGTACCAAAGCGCTTCGCCGTTGGCCGGATTTACCCCTGCATAGGCGCGCTGGAAATGGGTGTAGTAATCATTGCCCACGCGTCGGAAATACGCACCGTTGTTGGAGAACATGGAATCGATCTCCGTGATGCGATTGCGGTTACGGGTGATATTAAAGTCGGTCACCCACTTGAAGCCATTGCGATTGGCCGGGGCGATGTTCACCGAGGAGATCGAGAGTTCGATGCCTTTGTTTTCCATCGCGCCGTTGTTGACCGTGATGCTGGTCACGCCGTTTACGCTGGGGATCGACTGATTGACGAGCAGCTGGCTTGATACACGCTTGTACCAGTCGAACGTACCGGAGAGCCGACCCTTGAGCAGCGAGAATTCCAGACCCAGGTCGAGGGGAATGTTCTTCTCCCAGGTCAGGTTATCGTTCGCCAGCTGTGAGATCGACAGGCCGGAACCGAAGTTGTAGTCGGAGCCCGCGCTGTAGAGTCCCTGCGACTCGAAGTTGTCGATGCCCTGGTTACCGGTGTAACCATAGCTTCCGCGGAGCCTCAGTTCATTCACCCAGTCCACCCTGAAAAAATCCTCGTTATGGATGTTCCATCCACCACCGAACGACCAGAAGACGGCCGACTGGAAATTCTTCGCGAAGCGGGAAGAAGCATCCTCACGCACGGAGGCGGAGAGGAAGTAGCGGTCCTTCCAGGAATAGTTCGAATTCAGGAACATACTGCGCAGGCGGTTGCCCGTGCCGGTGCCGGTCGTCAGTTCGGGAGAAGAGCCTCCGGCAGGGGTGGTGGTACCCGGGGCGATGCCATTCACAATGATGCTGATGTCAACATCCCCGCGGCTCTGGGCCTCATAGCCGGCGAATGCTTCGAAGCTGTGCTCGCCCTTGAATTCGCGCTTGTAGCGCAGGATGTTGGTGACGATCCAGTTTGTGATGTCCTGTGTGTAATTTTCTATCGATCCACCCACAGCCACGTTGGCATTGCCCACACGGGGATCATAGAAGATGGTGCGGAAGGCATGGTTGAAATCCAGGGCTGCGCTGCTCTCGAAGCTCAGACCTCTAGTGATGTCATACTTCGTGGAGGCGTTCGCGCCAATATTGTAGGTCTTGGCATTGCGCTTGGTCGTCTCGATCACCGCTACCGGGTTGTACCCCGAATTATAACTCAGGTCATAGGTCTGACCGTCGCTCTTGTACACCGGCAGCCAGGGGGCGAGGCGGTACATGGCACGGATCGGGTTACCGAAGAAACTGCCCCCCAGGAAGTTCGTACTCTGCTGGAAGTTACCGCTGAAGCCACCCTTGATCGACCACTTATTGGTGATCGCCGAGGTCATATTGATGCGGTAAGTGGCCTTGTCGTAGTTGACACCCTTGGAGGGTGCTTCTGACTTGTAGTAGCTGCCGGAAAGGAAGTAGGTCGATTTGTCGTTACCACCGCTGAAGTTCAGGTTATACTGCTGGTACTGACCCTTGCGCAGGACTTCATTGAACCAGTCGGTGTTTACGTCCTTGTTGATGTTGTTGGCTGTAAGTAAAGAATCATATGAGGCAGGATTTCTGCCCGCATTAGACCATCCTTCCCGATAGTATTGAAGATATTGCGGCGTTGTCAGTGTCTTCTGGTCTTCGCGGATATTGTAATTATTGTAACCCTGCTGGAAGGTGAAGTTCACCTTGGCCTTACCGGGCTTACCCGTTTTTGTGGTGATGAGGATCACGCCATTGGCGGCCCTGGAACCATAGAGCGAGGTGGCGGATGCGTCCTTCAGGATCGTCAGGCTCTGGATGTCATTGGCGTTCAAACCCGCGATGGTATTGCTGTTCAGGCCGGAGATATCGCCGCTGACAACGGGGATACCGTCGATCACGTACAGCGGCGTAGCCGATGCGCTGATGGAGCCGATGCCGCGTACGCGGATGTTCGGCACCGAGCCCGGTTGTCCGGATCCGTTGGCGGCCTGTACCCCGGCGAGGTTGCCCTGCAGGCTCTCTTGCACGGATGCGTTGGGCGCGCTCTCGATGTTGGCGTTCTTGATGGTAGCCGCGGAGCCGGTGAAAGTGCTGCGCTTCTGATTGCTGTAGGCAACCACCACTACTTCTGAGAGATTGTTATCAGATTCCTGGAGTACTACGATCACTTCACTGCGGCCGTCAGGATTTTTGACGGTCTTCGAGATCATATTTATCCGGGAAAATTCCAGTGATTGTCCCCGGTCGATGGTGATCGTAAAACTGCCATCAATCCGGGTGGTGGTGCCCTTCTTGGTGCCCATGATGCGGACGGTCACATTCTCCAGCGGAGTATTGTCTTTGGCCGACAATACCTTTCCGTTGATGATGATCTGCTCTGCACGAACATCCTCCATCCGGATATAATTGCCGGAGATCGGTCCGGATGCGGTGGCAGTCGCCTCCGGCATAGTGGATGACTTGCCCCGGATGACGAAGGTGTTGTCTGATACCTTGGTGAAGCTCAGCCCCGCCTGGCGGGTGAGTTCATCGATGATCCTGTCGGTCGGTTCCTTCAGGTTTGGCACCTGTACGGATACCCCGCCGATGGATGCGTCACTGAACAGGAAATACGTACCTTTTTCCCGGTTCAGCCTGCGAAGGGCTTCCACCAGCGTGGTGGTCTCCCTGGGATTCCGTTTCGATGACTGGAGATGGGTACCTTCCGAATGGCTGACGGCCGAGAGCGTCTCACCCGACTGTCGGGGAGAGGCGGCGACCGTTGCCGTCGCAAGGAGCAGCAGCGTTCCGATGCTTGTGACCTTTCTCATGAGTAGCGCTTTGATTTATGGGTTCTCTTGAATGTTGACGATGTCGTTTTCCTGAACAATGGTAAAGTCGGTGGTGGCTTCCAGGGTGAGCAGGAGGATGTCCAGGTTTTCGTTGGGCAGAATGCCTGTTATTCGTCGGGAAGCCACGCTTTCCGACCCCAATTTGATCTTTACCCGGTAAATAAGTTCTATTTGCCTTGCCACATCGCTTAGGGGCATGTCCTCAAACACGAGGTTCTTGTCGAGCCAGGAGAGGACCGCCGCAGGCTTTTCCACCCTTACCGGGACATCGTTTTCCTTTTGGGCCAGCTCGGGTGAGGACCCGTCCGTGGAGAAATAGGTGCCGGGGATCATCCTGATCTTTCTTCCATCGGGCATCAGAAGGTTTACAGAACCTTCGGTCAATAGGATGCTCGAACTGTCGTTGCCACTGTTCAGGTTGAACTGCGTACCCGTCACCTCCACGTCGAAGTGCTCGGTGTGGACGATGAAGGGTTTGGCATCCGGTGTTCGACTCACCTTGAAAAAGGCCTCTCCGTGCATCCACACTTCTCTTTTGGGAAGCGCCGGCAGATCCTTACTGAATCGCAGCCGGGTATCGCTGTTCATGATGACCAAAGAGCCATCGGGCAGTGTCTTTTCCAGTTTCTCGCCGATCCCGGCATAGACAGAGGCTTTTTTCCCCTCCCAGGTTGTGATCCCCGCGTACAGCACCAGACAGGCCGCCGCGGCCATACCCGTCATGCGGATCAGTCCCCGCCGGCGGATGCGCCGCCGGTCAGCCGCTTCCAGTCGCGCCATCAATGCCGACCTTGATCGCTGCACCGCTTCTGCCGAAACTGACCTTTCCGGAAAGATGAAACCGTCTTCCTGCTGCTCCCATTGGCCCATGGTTCGCCTCCTTTTTTGGATTTTTCCTACTAAAGTGTCACGAATGACTAATTTGTAACCTCTTTTTTCAGGAAAAATGCAAGATGAACTCGTTTTATGGGAAAGTTTCCGCCAGGGCGACCGGTCGGCGCTGGCAGATATCTTCAGTGCCCACTACGAGTTGCTGGAGCGTTACGGGCGAAAGGTCATCCCCGACAGCGACATCCTCCAGGACCTGATCCATGATATCTTCCTGCATCTCTGGGAACGGAAAGCCCCGCCACCCGTCACCAGCATTCCGTCCTACCTGCTCGGCGCACTCCGGAACCGCATCCTGGTCCACTACCGTGATCAGCGCAAACGCTCGGGCAGCATCCCGGGAGAACTCGACTTCCAGGTCAGTGCCGAGGATTTCATCATCGAACAGGAAGCCCAGCGCGACCAGGTCAGCAAACTCGTGACCGCCCTCGGGATGATCCCGCCCCGTCAGCGTGAGATCCTATATCTTCGGTTTTACTGTCATCTGGAATACGCCGAGATCTGTGAACTGATGGGGATCGGCTACCAGGTCGCCCGCAACCAGCTCTCGCTGGCACTGGCCGCCCTCCGGAGACATGTCTGAAACAGGACAGCATCTATCGTTGGAGATCGTATATTAAACAAATTCATATGTTTCGATTTTTCGTATTGTTTGCCATGTTTCTGGGGTTTTCAGCAACAGATCAGGCTCAGACGATCCCGGTCGGGGTGTCCCGCATCACGTATGAAAACGGCGGAGAGCCACTGACCCTGCACACTTACCGCCCGCCCACCTGGGCCGGCGGACCGCTGATCCTGGTCTTTCATGGCGTGAAGCGCAATGCGGAAGACTACCGGAATTTCGCCATCACCCTGGCGGAACGTTTCCGTGCCGTGATCATCACCCCCGAATACGACTCCCTGCGCTTTCCGTCCGCCCGCTACCAGCGCGGGGGACTGCTCAAGGGCGGAAAGGTGCAGCCAGCAGACGCCTGGACCTATTCGACCGTCCCGGGCATCGTATCCTTTGCGCGGAAGATGCTGGGCAGTGATACCCTGCCGTATTATCTGATCGGGCACTCTGCCGGCGGGCAGTTCCTCGTCCGCATGGCGGCCTTCCTGCCCGGTGAAGCCCGCCGGATCGTCGCCTCCAATCCCGGTTCAGACTTGTTCCCGACCCGCGATCAGCCCTTCGGCTACGGGTTTGGCGGACTGCCCGAAGCCCTGTCGGATGACAAGGTTCTGAAAGCCTACCTCGCCGCCCCGCTGACCTTGTATCTCGGCACAGACGACATCTATCCCCGCCCCAGTTTTGACCTCAGTCCCGAAGGCATGCGCCAGGGGCAGCATCGCCTGGAACGTGGCAGAAACTGCTACGCTTTCGCAAAGGATCTGGCGCAGAAAAAAGGCTGGCCCTTCAACTGGCGAAAAGTGGAGACGCCTGGGATCGGCCACGATGCCGCTTACATGTTCGCGGCCAGGGAGGCGGAGGACGCATTGTTTGGTCGGTAGTCAGCACGCGTCAAGAGGCAACTCAGGAGGGGTCAGGACGGATAAGCCTGCCTTTATGTCTATGTTTCAGGATTGAAGTTACGGCAGTCATCACCTTGCCGTATCTTCAGGAGACCGCGGCGTTCGACCAACATCGCGGTCCCACGTTAACGATTGACTCACCCCTTACAACAACCTCTATGTCTGCACTCCTCGGCGTCATTTTTCACTTCATCGGAGGCTTCGCCTCAGGTAGCTTTTACATGCCCTACAAAAAGGTCAAGGGCTGGAAATGGGAAAGCTACTGGATCGTGGGCGGCCTCTTCTCCTGGCTGATCGTGCCACCATTGGCGGCCTGGCTGACGATCGACGGCTTCGCCGAGATCATCCGCTCGACGGATGCTTCGATCCTGGGCATGACCTTTTTCTTCGGTGTGCTCTGGGGCATCGGCGGCCTCACTTACGGTCTCGGTGTGCGCTACCTTGGAGTCTCCCTCGGCAGCAGCATCATCCTCGGTCTCTGCATGGTCTTCGGGGCGATCATCCCCGCGATCTGGTATGATTTCAGTCCCGTCGAAGGCAAGGATACCATGTCCGTGATGATGGGCTCCGACTGGGGTCTTACCATCCTCGCAGGACTGCTGATCTGCATCGTTGGGATTTGGGTCAGCGGCCGCGCCGGCATGATGAAGGAGCGCGAATTGTCTGTCGCCGGTACGGACCCGCACGGTGGTTCGGGAGAAACTGAATATAAGTTCGGACTGGGCATGACAGTGGCCATCGTCTCCGGTGTGCTGAGTGCCTGTTTTAACTTCGGACTGGAAGCCGGACAGTCGATGGCAACCTCCGCCAATGAGATCTGGAAGGCCGCGCATCCCGGTGAAGGCGAATTCCTGTATCGCAACAATGTTATTTATGTTGTGCTGCTTTGGGGAGGCCTCACCACCAACCTCGTCTGGTGCATGATCCTGAACGCCCGCAACAAGTCCTTCGGGGATTACACGAACGCGAAGACGCCATTGCTGAGCAATTATATCTTCTCGGCCCTGGCCGGTACGACCTGGTTCCTGCAGTTCTTCTTCTACGGAATGGGAGAGAGCAAACTCGGCAACGGCCCCAGCTCCTGGATCCTGCACATGGCCTTCATCATCCTGGTCGCCAATCTGTGGGGACTCGTCCTGCTTGAATGGAAGGGCGTGAGCCGGAAGACGATCAACACCATCGTTGCCGGCATCGTGATCATCATCCTGTCGGTACTCGTCGTCGGCTACGGCAACGGACTGCACGGGTGATCCGTTAACTAACGGTGATGGATAGCCGAAATTGAATGAAATTGTCCTCTACAATATAAATATAAAGTCAACCGCATGATACTGGATAGGTCGAGCCTGGACGCGTTCAACGAACGCCATGTCGCGGAGCACCGCAAGCGTTACGAATTCACTCGCAGCCTGTTGCCCGGTGCAGAGGCGGTGGTGGAAAAACTGATGGCCTTCAACGTGGCCATTCCCAGCTGGGCCCTGGGCACCGGCGGCACCCGCTTCGGTCGTTTCTCGGGCGCCGGCGAGCCGGGTACGCTGGAGCAGAAGCTGGAAGACGTGGGCCTGCTGCACGCCATCAACGCCAGCAGTGGCGCAGTGTCCCTGCATATTCCCTGGGATATTCCCAAGGACCACGCGGCGATCCGTCGTCTGGCAGCGGACCTGGGCATTGGCTTCGATGCGGTCAACTCCAACACCTTCCAGGATCAGCCGGGACAGGCATTGAGTTATAAGTTCGGCTCCCTGCAGCATGTCAACCGGGCGGTCAGAAAGCAGGCCATCGACCATAACATCGAAGTCGTCCACCATGGCATCGAGCTGGGTTCCAAGTCGCTCACCGTCTGGCTGAGCGATGGCAGCTGCTTCCCCGGCCAGCTCAATTTCCGTAAGGCCTTCGGTAATACGCTCGAAGGGCTTCAGGAGATCTATGCGGCGTTGCCCGACGACTGGAAGGTCTTCGTTGAATACAAAGCCTTCGAACCCAATTTCTACTCCATGACCGTGGGTGACTGGGGCCAGTCGCTTCTATACGCCAATAAACTCGGGTCCAAGGCATACACCCTGGTGGATCTCGGCCACCACCTGCCCAATGCCAACATCGAGCAGATCGTGGCCTTGCTGCTGATGGAAGGCAAACTCGGTGGCTTCCATTTCAACGACAGCAAATACGGAGACGATGACCTCACGGCAGGCTCCATGCGTCCTTACCAGCTGTTCCTGATCTTTAATGAATTGGTGGAAGGGATGGATGCCCACGGAATGAACCACGCCACCGACCTGGGCTGGATGATCGATGCCAGTCACAATGTGAAGGATCCGCTGGAAGACCTGCTCCAATCTGTCGAAGCCCTGATGCTGGCCTATGCGCAGGCGCTTTGCGTGGACCGCTCCGCGCTCGAAGCGGCACAGGCCGGCAATGACACCGTGGCGGCCCAGGAACTCCTGCAGGATGTCTTCCGGACCGACCTCCGCCCGTTGCTCGCCGAAGCACGCCTGAGAGCCGGTGCCGCCCTGCATCCCGTGAAATTCTTCCGTGAAGCGGATGTCCGGGGCGGACTCATCCGTGAGCGGGGTTTGAACACCGTAGCAACCGGACTCTGATGGAAACGAAGCCCGCCATTGTCGTGTTTGATATCGGGAAGACCAACAAGAAATGCCTGGTCTTTGATGCCGACTATGAAGTCGTGCACTCCGAATTCTTCGAGCTCCCTGAGGTGAAGGATGCCAACGGTTTTCCAACGGAAGACCTGGAAGCGTTGAAAGCCGCCATGGACATGCAATTGCGGCAATGCATCTCCCATCCGGGCCTTGATATCCGGGCCGTGAATTTTACCACCTACGGCGCGACCATCGTCAATACCGATGCTGCCGGGAATCTTGTGCATTCGTTGTGGGACTATCTCCGGCCATATGACGATGCTGTCATGGCGCGTTTCGAGCGCGATCACGGACATAACGGTGACGTATATGCGCAGACGGCTTCTCCCGTCCTGGGTAATCTGAATACGGGTTTGCAGCTCTATCTCCTGAAGCATACGGATCACGCACTTTTCGGACGGATCGCACAGAGTACCTGGCTGCCGCAATACCTGAGCGGTAAGTATTCCGGTCAGTTGTTTTCCGAAGCCACCAGTGTGGGTTGCCACACGCTCTGCTGGGATTTCACCCGATCCGCTTTTGCCGGCTGGACCATGGCCGAAGGCATCGAACCGCTCTTCCCGCCCATGCGTGCGGCGGCGGATCCCCTGCAGATCGACTTCGAAGGACAAGCCCTTACCCTGGGCATCGGCATGCATGACAGCTCTTCCGCTTTGCTGCCTTATCTCCGTTCGATCGAACATCCTTTCATGCTCCTGTCCACCGGATCCTGGAGCATCTGTCTCAATCCCTTCAATGATGCACCGCTCACGAGTGATGAACTGGCGGCTGACTGCCTGTGCTATCTGACCTACACGGGTCGTCCCGTCAAGGCATCCCGACTCAACGCGGGATTCCGTCATACCGAAAAGGTTGCCACCCTCTGTCAGACCTATGCCATCGAGAAACAACAACTCTGGCAACTGGGCTGGGAAACAGCGTCCTCACAGGTTGCTGTCCCGGCTGATGCTCCGGAGCCGCTAAAGCAGGCGGCTGCTGAATATGAGGCATTCCTGAGGGGACTGGTACAAGAACAGCTGGAGAAGATCCGTCTTGTGGCTTCTGATGCTGTGCAGCATATCTATGTGGATGGCGGGTTTAGTCGCAATGCCGTGTTCATGGGACTGCTGCGCGTGGGACTGCCCGGCATGACGATCCGCGCCGCGGATGTGGGGCAGTCCACTGCCCTGGGTGCCGCGATGGTGTTGCATGAACACTGGAATCCAACGCCCTTGCGTCGGGACCTGGTGAGGTTCTCGGGCTGATCCGTCGTCATTTTTTTCCGAGCCGTGACAGATATCGTTTCACTTCATCCGAACTTTTTGGGAGCATCATGACTTCCACCAGTTTCACGCGGCTTTCGCCGTAGTGGTCGTTTGCCATTTTCTCCACCATCCGCAGGGCGGTATCCGGGTTCCATACTTCCAGGAGCCGGATCCCCTGGTGTTTTTCGCCGGAACGCAGGGTAATGATGATGCGGTAATAGGGCATAACTACCGCAATTTACTAAAATATTTAGTAATTTAGGGTTTCTTTGCTCATTTTCGGGTGATCATGACCACGCTGGTGACGGCCCGTTCGACACCGGAGGCGCTGGGTCGCACCGTGGCCACTCCGCCGATGCGCAGGGAGGTGGACCCTCCTCCGTCGAGGTTCATGGCATGGCTGCAGCCCAGGGTGCGCATGAGTCGGGCCGTTTCGGGGAGCGACAACCCGGCATAGCCCGGCACGAAATTATCGCCCTGCACGGCCACCAGCAGGATGATGCCTTCCGGCGTGTAGCCGATGGCGGAGCGGGGGCGGGCGCTGTTATTATTGACGTCGATGAGTTCGGCCGTGTCGGTGACCCGCACCTGACCGGCATACACCAACATGGGGGAACCACCGATTGCGCTCGAAACATCCCAGGGAGCGCCTCCGGTCGGGAAGTTGGCGTCCGGTGCGGGCAGCGGGGATCTATTGACATCGTTTGGCGCCGGGGCGGGATAGCGGTAGATCGGATCGTTACCGGCACCGATATGATACACCCATCCGACGGAGGGGGCACCGGTGGCAGACACGCCAAAGGCAGCGCGGGTGGGGTAGTAGTGACCCAGCGGGCGGCTCAGCAGCTTGATGTTCGGCGCGAGGGTTGTGCCGGCATGACGCACCAGGCTATAGCTTTGGTTCCCACCGAAAAAACCGCCGTTGATGCAGGCATAGACGGTGCCCGGTTCCTGCTGCAGGAATTCCGCGGGCGTCCTGGCCGTAGCGGACAGGGTGGGTTTGAAGGAGATGGTGGTATTGCTGCTTTCATAGGCGAAGCAGAACGCACGGGTCTGCTTCCCTTCAAAGAGGCTGTCGAATACGTATGCCTGGATATTCGAGGGGAAGGTGGAGGTGAGCGTGGTGTTCTGTTTCCAGCCGGGCGGCAGCGTGATCAGCGGCTTCACCGGCGCCGGCGGGTTGGGCGTGGGGGCAGGCGTGGGTGTCGGGGTCGATGTGCCGGATTTCTGGCAGGCGGACAACGAGAGGCAGAGCCAGACCGATAACAGGGTACTCGTGTATCTCATGGTCTTCAACGATAGATCGGGGTTTTCAGATCGGGGAGGGATTCGTAGTAGAACAGGCACTCGCCCTGGAAGCCGTATTGTCGGTTCAGCCGGATCATCTCACGGAGCATGTCCTCCTTCACCCGGTAGCCGTTGCCCAGGGAAGTCAGCATGCCCGGAAATACCATCTGACGGCGGTTCTCCGGCACCTGTTCCTGCAGTTCCTTCAGGATCTTCTCGTAGGCCTTGATATCATACCGGTACAATTGCGGCATGATGTCATCCGCATAACCGCCTTTCAGCCAGGCCGGCCAGTCCTGCAGATAGTTCTCCAGACACCAGGGATAGATGCTCGGGGCCCAGGACACCTTACAGGTTGGACGGATGGATTTCACGGCCGTGTACAGTGATTGGCCGTAGGCGTTGAGCCGGTCGGCCTTCCACTGTCGCCAGGCGCTATCCTGTGCAGAGGCAGGCGGGGCTTCGCCATTGTGCTGTGCCTTCCAGGCGGCGACGGTTGTTTCATCGTATCCGCCCTCGGATGGCATGGCCGGCAGGCGGTCGTCGCCCTGCACCCCGTCCACCGCATAGTTGCGCACCACTTCGGTGACGAGTTCCGTCATCATCCCCTGCACACCCGGATGCAGGGCATTCCACCAGTAGAAGCCGTTCTTCTGCAGGAGATGGCCGTTCACATTGCGGCCCGCCCAGTGCGGATATTTCCGGAGCCAGACGGTGTTGGAATCCTTGTAGGCGTAGGCGAATCCGTACTCGAACCAGGCATAGACCTTCAGTCCGGCCGCATGGGCTTTGTCGATCATGGTCTTCAGCGGATCGAAGCCACGATAGGTCGTATCCTGTCGCAGTCCGATGTATTTTTCCGTGACCGCACTGGGATACATCGTCTTGCCCGCATTCCAGACGACCATGCAGATCGTATTCACGCCGTGGCGTACGCACTGGTCGACCACGCCCTGGATGTTCGCTTCAGACCTCAGGGCCTGGCTGGCGACATTCGTGACCCATACGCCCCGGATGGGCTGGGTTTGCGCCTGCAAAGTGCGGGGCGTGTGAATGAGTACGGCGCAAATAAATAAATATAAAAATAAATATAAGCGTCTCATGATCGAAGTTGATGTGCGTATTCCTGATATCTGTTGTACAGGTGATGTGCCTGCGGATATGCAGACTGCGGACTCATAAAATGAGAGAATTCAAAAGTGATCGCCTTCTCGTAACCCTGACGGCGCGCGGCTTCCAGCTTGAGCCGCAGTTTCTCGAACTTGATGGGCAGGAATTTGATGGGCATGTCGCGGTCGAAACTCTCGGCATTCGTCCAGCAGCGGAGTCCGTATCGGTCGGCCATCCTTTTATTGACGGCGAAGAAATCATCGAGCTCGTCGAAGTCGATATGACCGTCCTGGAAGGCGACCGCATCCACCACGCCGGATACGCCGCTGAAGATCTCGCCCCATTCGCGTTCGTGCTCGGCGAGACTGACCGCATCCGCCTTCGTCAGTTCAGCCGAAGCGGCCATGACGGCCTTCTTTCCGTCGATCCAGGGAGAGATCAGGGTCGGCAGGCCGCCGCTGACATCCTTGCACATTTGTCCCAGTGACCGGAAGGCATCGACCGCACCGATCGTCCGCCGGCTGATCTCCATCGACAGGTACCAGCCTTTGAAGGCCGGGTGGTGACCATAGCGTTGCCAGGCCTCTTCGATCACGTAGCGGTTGTCGTCGATCTCGCGGGTGAGGTCGCCCGTATCCCAGTAATGTCCGCTGTCGTACAGCCCGAACCAGCACTGCATGCCATACTTATCGGCCAGCGACATGAACAGTTCCACCAGGTCAACGGGCGGCATGTAGCAGCCCCGTTTGCCGGTCAGGTAGGGGGAGGGATAGGTCAGGAATTTCCGGTAGCCGCTGCGGATGATGATGACCGTGTCGATGCCCATCGCGCGCATATGCCGGAAGTCGGCGTCCCATTCGGCGGCGCCCCAGTTCTGGTGCGGGATGTCGTGACTGATCTCGTCTATGAAAGTGCCGGTGATCTGCATGTTCAGTTTGTTTCGTCCGCTTCCTGCAGCCGGTCCCACCAATAGCGCTTCAGCAGCCAGGTGGTCACAAAGAGCAGCATCGCCCATATGGCCAGTTGCACATGATCGCGGATCATCAGGTAAATGGGGATGACGACCTGGGCCATCTGCCAGATCATGCCGGTGACAATATTAAAGACATCGCGTCCGAGGTCGCGGTTCGGGACAAAGGAAGGATCCTCGCGCATCACTTCCTCGCGGATGGGCCCCCACCATCCCCAGGGTCTCGTCTGCCGGTAGAATTTTTTCACGGCCGCGCGGTCATCCGGCGGGGTGGCATAGGTGCCGATCAGGCATCCCAACAGCGAGAACAGCAGGATGACCGGGAAGAAATAAATATCAGGCACTGGTCCTTCGATGCCCAGTCCAGACAGGATCGCACCCTTGCCGAAGAGCAGCACCGTCGAGGCGATCAGTCCCGCCAGCATCCCGCCGAAATATCCGTAGCCATTGAATCTCCACCATATCCATTTGAGCATGTTGGCGCAGGCGTAGCCGCCGTAGAGGGCCGAGGTGATCCAGAGCGTGAGGGTGTTGAGCGAAGCAGCAAAGAATCCGAAGGTGATGCCGATGGCCACCAGCGCCAGGGATGATAAAATGCTGAGGCGGATCAGTTTATGTTCCGGAGCATCGGGGCGGATGTATTTCCGGTAGATATCATTCACGATATAGGCGGGTGCGGCGTTGACGAAGGCTGCGAAGGTCCCCATGAAAGCGGCCAGCAGCCCCGCCAGCAGCAGGCCCTTCCATCCTATGGGCACGAATTTGTTGATGGCCAGCGGGAGCACTTTTTCGAAGTCGATCGCGCTGCCCATGGCGGAGATCTCAGGTTGAAGGTAAACGATCCCCAGTACGGCGAATCCTGCCACCATCAGGTATCTTGGCATGTACATCACGCCGATCGTGGCGGCACTCATCCGCGCGGCATCCGAGGGCGTGCGGGTGCTCAGGATCCGCTGCATGTCGTAGCTCGGCACCGGTCCGGCCAGAGAGGCGAAGACGCCCTTGAGCAGCATCATCATGAAGAGCGCGCCAAAGAGGCCAAAACCATCCTCCGCGATCTTGGCATCCACCGAGGGATAGGCCGTCCCGCTCCAGTCGAGTCCGAGGTTCATGCCGAAGCCCAGGCTGCCCCATCCTTCCGGCACGGCTGCGGCGATCTGTTCGCCCGTCACCTGCGAGTATGCAATATATCCGATCACCAGGCAACTCAGGGTCATGATGAAGAACTGCATCACTTCCGTCGCCACCACGCTGTACATGCCGCCTTTCAGGGTGTAAAGCGTGGTGATGCCGATGACGATCAGTGCATAGCTGCGTTCGCTTGAGAGGTGCAGCGGCCCCAGTTGCCAGGCCAGGTCGTAGGGGAGGATGGAGGTGCAGAATTTTCCGATGCCCTCGAAGAAATAGGCCATGAAGCCGAGTACGCTGACCACGGCGAAGATCACGATGATGATATGCGACCACTTCGCGCCCCGGCCCTCACCGAACCGGAAGGTGATCCATTGCGCGCCCGTCATCGTGTTGCTCCGCCGCATCCAGATGGCGAGGAAGACAAAGACGAATACCTGGTTCCAGACCGGCCACAACCAGGGAATCCAGGCACTTTTCAATCCATATACGAACAGGATCATGACGGTCCACATCGTCCCGCTGATGTCCCACATTCCCGATGCATTCGACAATCCGAGCATATACCATTTCATCGAATTGCCTCCGAGGAAGTACGACGACATATCGCGGGTCGCCCGGCGCGACAGATAGAATCCGAGTCCCAGCGTACCCATCAGATACAACAGGATGATCGTGAGGTCGAGCCAGTGAAGTTGCATGCCTGTTAATTAAAATATTTAAAAACTACCTTCTAAAATTAAAATTATTATCTAATTTACCAACCTCTCCATGAAAATAATCAATGCGATGCGGATGTCACGGATCTTATCTACGGGATGTGCGGGATTGTTACTGGTATTGCTTTTCGCCGGTTGCAAGAAGGGATCGGGCGGAACTCCGACGCCCACACCTACGCCCAATCCGAACCCGCAGACGCCGGTATGGGATCCGAATGCGTATCGGGCGGTATGGTTGACCAATGTCGCGAGCAATGCGCTGGACAGTCGCGATAACATCCGCGCAACCGTCGAGAACTGCAAGAAGGGCGGCATCAATCACATCTTCGTGGTGGTGTACAACAATGCCCGCACGCTGTATCCTTCCACCGTCATGCAGCAGTTGATCGGCGTTCCGATCGCGGAGAAATTTGCCGGGCGGGATCCCCTGAAAGAAGTCATCGAAGAAGGCCACCTGGCGGGGATCAAGGTGCATGCCTGGTTCGAATACGGATTTTCTTCTTCATATTCAGCGAATGGCGGTCCGATCATCGCGGCCCGTCCGCACTGGGCGGCACGGGATTTCAGCGGACTGCTGACGGTGAAGAACGGCTTCGACTGGCTCAATGCCTTTCATCCCGAGGTGCAACAGTTCATGATCGATCTGTTCAAGGAAGTAGTGACTAAATATCAGGTGGACGGGGTGCAGGGGGATGACCGGTTGCCGGCCGTGCCATCCTCTTCCGGTTATGACCTGTACACCTCAGCCTTGTACAAGGCCGAGAAGGGCATCGAGCCGCCGCCGGACAGCAAGGAGCCGGCCTGGCTGGCCTGGCGTGCCGGAAAACTCAATGCCTTCCTGAAACGACTTCGGACGGAGGTGAAGACCATCCGGCCCTCGATCCTGTTTACGATGTCACCTTCGCCCTATCCCTTCTCCCTGAACGAATACCTTCAGGACTGGCCCGTGTGGGTGGACAGCGGTTATGTGGATGCCGTCTTCCCGCAGTGTTATCGGTATGATATCGCCGCTTACACCACCACCCTCACCCAGCAAAAGACAGCGCTGAAGGGCAAGACAGACATCTGCTTTCCGGGCGTGCTCGTGAAATCCGGTACCTATGTGGCCACCGACGGATTCCTTACGCAGATGATCCAGGCCAACCGCACCCAGGGTTTCAAAGGAGAGGCTTTCTTCTTCTACGAAGGCTTGAAGGACAGGATATCGTTCTTCCAGGGGCAGTATCCCTTCATCAAATGACGGGCTTCCGTTTGACATATTACCTTTACGGACACTGATGCAGATGCCATGAAAAAGCTGATACCCATCCTGCTTTGCCTGCCGCTGATGGCGGGGGCGCAGCGGCTGACCCGATTTGTGGATCCCTTTCTGGGGACGGGCGGCCACGGACATGTCTATCCCGGCGCGACCGTTCCGTTCGGGATGGTGCAACTGAGTCCGGATAACGGCACCAACGGCTGGGACTGGTGCAGCGGCTATCATTACAGCAGCGACAGCATCGCCGGCTTCAGTCATACGCATCTGAGTGGTACGGGCATCGGGGATTTCTGTGATATTTCCGTGCTTCCGCTGACCGATACGAACGGGATCCGGGCAGAAATGATCAAGATCCCCTTTTCACACCGGGAGGAGTCTGCATCGCCGGGTCGCTATGCCGTGCGACTGGGCAATGGCGTGGGCGTGGAGCTGACGGCCACGGTGCGCAACGGCGTTCATCGCTATCGGTTTCCGGGCAGTTCCGGCTGGCTGCGCTTC
>VFQT010001978.1_pt1 | contig 22427 bp, 23 predicted proteins | sample 3512381 | NCBI WGS metagenome assembly VFQT01 (sample SAMN10412376, study PRJNA504923) | tailings metagenome | isolation source: Relicate 2 Philex TSF3 active mining site | place: Philippines: Tuba, Benguet | collected 2017-08-29
GAGCCCCTTCGAAAGGCTTTGCCATTTATGTTGGCGATCTTACTCGCCTACACTTGGTTTGCTCCGAACATGGGGCTTGAGAACCGGCCCGCTCACAAAATAGGCCGTCATGAGGCCCCCAAGGCGGCGGCGATGGGGCTAGTCATAGGGTTTTATGATGGGTTCTTTGGCCCGGCAACCGGAAGCTTTTTTCTGTTTGCTTTTGTGCGAATCTTTTATTTTGACTTTTTGCACGCTTCTGCGGCGACCAAATTAGTTAATGTCACCACCAATCTGGCCACCATCATCATGCTTACAAGCCTCGGCTTTATTGATTGGCCCCTTGGTTTGAGCCTAATGGTAGCCAATATTCTTGGTAGTCAGGTGGGGAGCATGTTGGCAATTGCACATGGCAGCCAATTTGTTCGGAAAATATTCTTAATTGTGGTGCTGGCCCTGATTGCTCGATCAGCCTATTCCGCATTTTTTTCTAATTAAATCAATGGCTTGTCTTCTTAAGGCACGTCCAGCCCCCAGATTGTTTCACGTGAAACAGTAAAAATGCTATGATCAACGCCCTAATTGGGCAAATCCATGCTTTATTTCAAGAAATTTGATGTGATTGTGGTCGGCGGCGGTCATGCTGGTACCGAAGCCGCGCTCGCGTCTGCTCGCAGGGGATCAAACACCCTTTTAATAACTCACAGCATTGAAACGCTGGGGGCAATGAGCTGTAATCCGTCAATTGGGGGTATTGGTAAGGGCCACCTAGTGAAGGAGATCGACGCCTTAGGTGGCGCGATGGCCGCCGCAACCGATGAGGCTGGCATTCAATTCCGAATTTTGAATTCAAGCAAGGGCCCAGCGGTTCGTGCAACGCGGGCGCAAGGCGATCGTATTCTATATAAAGCCGCGATTCGTCGGCGCCTCGAGAACCAAGTAAACCTCACCCTATTTCAGGCCGCCGTTGACGATTTAATTGTTGTCGGCGATCAGGCTCGGGGGGTTAGAACCCAGAACGGCCTTCAGTTTGAAGGAAAAAGTGTTGTATTGACCGCGGGAACCTTTTTGGATGGAAAAATTCATATTGGCCTAACGAACCACAGCGGAGGCCGTGCCGGAGACCCTGCCGCAACCACCCTTTCGGCTCGCTTAAAAGAGTTGAAATTGCCTCAGGGGCGTCTAAAAACCGGTACCCCGCCCCGCATTGACGGCAGGACTATTGATTTCTCTGTCATGCAAGAACAAGCGGGCGACTTAGATCCCATTCCATGTTTTTCATTTATGGGCAGACCTGAACAACACCCCCCCCAGGTGCCATGTTGGATCACCCATACCAATAGCCAGACACATGACATTATTCGCTCCGGATTGGATCGTTCACCCATGTATACGGGCGTGATCGAGGGAGTTGGCCCGCGCTACTGCCCCTCTATTGAAGATAAGATTCACCGCTTTGCTGCCAAAGAGAGTCACCAAATCTTCCTGGAGCCGGAGGGCTTAACAACCAACGAGTTTTACCCCAATGGAATTTCAACCAGTCTGCCGTTTGATATTCAAATGGCTCTAGTCCGCAGTATTCGTGGGCTTGAGAATGCAGATATCGTCCGCCCAGGGTATGCCATCGAGTATGACTATTTTGATCCGCGGCAGCTGAAGCACAGCTTAGAAACCAAGGCGATTGGCGGCTTATTTTTTGCTGGGCAGATTAATGGAACAACTGGCTATGAAGAGGCCGCGGCCCAGGGTTTGCTCGCCGGGATCAATGCAAGCCTGTTGGCGGGAGGCCAGGAGCCCTGGCTGCCAAAAAGAAGCGAGTCGTATATTGGCGTTTTGGTTGACGATTTAATTACAAGGGGTGTTCAAGAGCCCTATCGAATGTTCACCAGTCGCGCCGAGTATCGTTTGAGTTTGCGCGAGGACAATGCCGATGCAAGACTTACTGAAATTGGACGGAGTCTTGGTCTCGTGGGCGATGAGCAGTGGGAGTTTTTTCAACGAAAGCAGGAGCATGTTTCACGTGAAACATTACGCCTGCGCTCCTTCCGGGTTGGCCCAAAACATCACACTACTCAACAGCTGGAGGCTTTTCTAGGTCAAGCGTTGGCACACGAGTGCAGCTTAGCGGACGTCTTAAGACGCCCCGAGGTTGACTACCGCTCTCTGATTCGGGTTGATCCTGTTTTTACGCAGGACTCCCCAAGTCTTGAAGACCCTCACCTAGAGCGTCAGGTTTTTGACCAAGTAGAGGTTTCGATTAAATATGAGGGCTATATTGAGCGACAACGAATTGAAATCGAGCGCCATGAGCATTACGAAACCCTTCGTTTGCCCAGGGATTTGGACTATTCCTTGGTTAAGGGCCTCTCGGTTGAGGTTTGGCAAAAGCTAAACTTGCATCAACCTGAAACCCTCGGCCAAGCATCACGTATTTCAGGGGTAACGCCCGCCGCTATCTCATTACTTTTGGTTCATTTAAAAAAGGGTATTGGCAAAACCCAACTATTGTCATGAGTCTTGAGGTTGATGAGGGCCTAAAAGCAGCGGGCTTGTCCCCCCAAGAGGCTGCTGCAATGCAATATTTTTTAGCTGAGCTGCTGCGCTGGAATCGGGTCCATAATCTCACCGCTATTGATGAAACGGAGGCGGCATTTCATTTGCATCTGATTGATTCAATTGTTGTTTTGCCGATCTTGCGGCGGTATTTGCAAACACCCTTGCGGGTTAATGGGGCACCGATTCAAATTGCTGATTTGGGGTCGGGGGGCGGCCTACCAGGCATTCCGTTGGCCATTCTTCAGCCCACCTGGTTTTTTAGTCTAATTGAGGCGAGCAAGAAAAAGGCTGCTTTTCTGCAACATGTTCGTGGTGGCTTGGGCCTTAGTCATCTTCAGGTTATGTCAAGTCGAGTTGAGAATGTCGCCAAAACCCACCGGGCATTTTTTGATGCCATTACTGCAAGAGCATTTACGCGCCTTAATAGGCTGCTTGATCTATCGGCCCCTTTATTAAAATCATCTGGTTTTGTATTTGCGATGAAGAGTCAACAAAGCGAAGAAGAAATTTCAGAGGTATCGAGCAAAGACTGGACGCTTCTTGAGGAGTGCGAGCTCTCTTTGCCTGGGCAAGCGCTTGATCGCCGACTCTTAGTTTTTCAATACCAACAATAAATATTATGGCCAAAACATTCTGCATTGCAAACCAAAAGGGTGGGGTAGGAAAAACAACCACCGCAGTTAATTTGGCTGCCGGGTTGGTTGCTCAAAGACAGCGCGTGCTTTTGGTGGATTTGGACCCCCAGGGAAATGCAACTATGGGCTCAGGTATTGATAAGTCGACGATTAAAAGCGGCGTTTATCAAGTGTTGATTGGGATTGCCTCCGCAAGTGAGGCAATCCAGTTCGCATCAGAATCTGGCTATAGCGTTTTGCCTGCAAATCGAGAATTGGCTGGTGCCGAAGTTGAGTTGGTTGATTTGGAAGGTCGCGAGGCAAGACTAAAAAACGCACTAAATGAGGTTGCCGATCAATACGATTTCATATTGATCGATTGCCCTCCCGCACTTTCTTTATTAACCCTCAATGGTTTATGTGCAGCGAATGGCGTTGTGGTCCCTATGCAGTGCGAATACTTTGCTCTAGAGGGGCTTTCTGATTTGGTTAATACCATCAAACAAGTGCATGCCAACTTAAATCCAGACTTAAAAATCATTGGGCTTCTGAGGGTCATGTTTGATACCCGAGTTACCTTACAACAACAGGTTTCCGAACAGCTCAATACGCACTTTGGCGACAAAGTGTTTAAAACAATTATTCCGCGCAATGTGCGCTTAGCTGAAGCCCCCTCCTTTGGTTTGCCGGGCGTAATTTTTGACAAATCATCTCGAGGCGCACAGGCCTATATTGAGTTTGCGGGTGAAATGGTTCAACGAATTAAAACGATGTAGGTGAACGATGAGTGTAAATAAAAAAAAGGGATTGGGGCGCGGCCTCGACGCATTATTGGGCGCCAGTAGCAAAGCAGATAAAGCAGGCTTTGTTGCTGATAAGGTATTGCAGTCGCTACCGCTGCAGCGTTTGCAAGCGGGCAAATACCAGCCTCGTACGATCATGGCCGATGAGCCCCTTAAAGAATTGGCCGATAGCATTCGAGAGCGCGGTGTGATGCAGCCCCTTTTGGTTCGTGAAATTGATGATGGGCGGTACGAGATTATTGCGGGTGAACGACGTTTTCGAGCCGCAACACTTGCGGGCCTTGATGAGGTGCCCGTGCGAATTTTGGAGGTCGACGATCAGGCCGCCGCCGCGATTGCTCTGATTGAGAATATGCAGCGGGAGGACCTAAATCCGCTTGAAGAGTCTCGCGGACTATCTCGTCTGATCCATGAATTTAGTTTTACTCATGAGCAAGCCGCAAAGGCTGTGGGCAAATCGAGGAGCGCCATTACCAATCTGCTTCGCTTATCGCAACTTTCAGGTGCGGTTCAAGCAATGCTTTTGTCTGGCGATTTGGATATGGGCCACGCAAGGGCACTTTTGACCCTGCCGGGCGCAAGTCAAGTTGCCTTGGCCCAAAAAATTATTGCCCAAGGCCTCTCGGTTCGTGAGGCAGAGCGATTGGCGAGTTCGGCGGCCCTGGTAGCCGGCGATCTATCTCGCAAGGCCTCCGTAAAAGGAAAATCAAGGCACCCGATTAGCCAAGACCAAGATTACAAGCGCCTTGCTCAAACCTTGGCTGATTTAGTTGGTCTGGAAGCAGTTTTTAAGACCAACAAGAAGGGCGGGGAGCTGCGTTTTTACTTTAGCCACTTTGATGAGCTTGATTCCCTATTAAAAAAATTGGAAATTACCGACCATTCCTAATAAAAGTGTCTAAATTAATTGATATTTTCTAGGGTAAATACTAAAATATTGAGGCTTAATTGATTCCCAAAAAAAATCAATCAGCGCCATCGCAATCTTGGGATGTGCTTGACGAGCAAGAAAATGCTTTCAAGGTGTACTCCAGAGAAGAAATGGATGCTCTGAAAAGGGCGAACCGAAAGGCCTTCTTCTCTTTGTCCCCCTGGGCAATTATTGGCTTTCAAGTAGCAACAACGCTTGCAATGGCAATGGTTTGGTTTGTTTTTGCGAACCCACAAGAGTCGAGACTTTGTTTTTTTTCAGCTCTTTTGGGTGGATTTATTGGATTTTTCCCTGCGACGCTGTTTGCGCTCCGTTTGAGCGTTAGCAAGAAGCAAAGAAATCAGAGTCCTGGAGGTCTGTTAGCGGCAGTGGTTTCTGGCGAGTTTATAAAGATTGCCGTAACGATTGCTTTGTTTGTGTGGGTTGCTTTGAGCATCCCAGATCTGCAGTGGATACCGTTGCTGGTCACTTACTTGGTCACACTTAAGTGTTATTTACTTGCGTGGCTTTGGCGGTGAGCAGCTTTTTTAGTAACAATAGGAATTGCTAAACGATGGCAAGCGCAGCACACGGGGCTTCAAGCGAACCCTTAACACCCACAGCATATATTGCTGAGCATTTGCAAAATCTGAATAATATTGGTGGTGCTCAGCCGTCGATTATTGACTTCAGCGTAATTAATCTTGATACGCTTTTTTGGACCCTGATCATGGGACTCTTGGCGGTCGGTTTTTTATTGATTGCAGCAAGACGCGCTACACCTGGTGTTCCGGGTCGATTTCAGGCCTTGGTTGAGATGTTAGTTGAAATGGTTGAGACTCAATCCAAGAGCATTGTGCATGGTGACCGAAGCTATATCGCCCCTCTCGCCCTCTTTGTTTTTTGCTGGATTGTGCTTCTCAACACCCTTGATTTGGTTCCTGTTGATTGGGTTGTCGGAGTAAATCATTTCTTAGAAAACTTTGGAATTCATGTTCCTCATCATAAGTTGGTACCAACTACCGACTTAAACGCAACTCTAGGAATGTCGTTCGCCGTTCTTCTTCTGGTGTTCTTTTACAGCTTCAAAATAAAAGGCGTTGGTGGCTTTGTGCACGAGCTTTTATCGGCCCCATTTGGAGCCAAATGGTATTTGGCCCCCTTTAATTTGATTTTGAACATTATTGAGTACATTGCAAAAGGCGTATCTTTGGGGATGCGGCTGTTTGGAAACATGTACGCAGGCGAATTGATTTTCTTATTAATTGCTCTGTTGGGGAGTATTTGGACGTTTAGTTTGGACTTGAGTGCTTTAGGTTTGGTTGGACATGTGATTGCTGGGTCTGCCTGGGCCATCTTTCATATTTTGGTCATTCTTTTGCAGGCTTTTATTTTTATGATGTTGACATTGGTCTACATTGGTCAGGCACATAGCCATCATTAATTTTTATTTTTTACACACTTAAACTTTAGGAGTTAACAACATGCAAGAATTTCTCGCAAACATTCAAGGCCTTACTGCAATCGGCATTGGTTTGATCATTGGCCTTGGCGCATTAGGCGCTTGTTTGGGCATTGGATTGATGGGCGGAAAGTTCATTGAGGGTGCTGCACGCCAACCTGAGTTGATGAATGAACTTCAAACCAAAATGTTCTTATTGGCTGGTCTGATTGACGCGGCCTTCCTCATCGGCGTTGGTGTTGCGATGTTGTTCGCATTTGCCAACCCATTGCTTGCTGTTATTAAGTAATTTAGTTGTGGGTCGATGACCCATCACTGCAACAAGTTTTGAAAGGAATATCGTGAATTTAAACGCGACTTTATTCGCGCAAATGATCGTTTTCTTCGTCTTATGGTGGGTCGTGGCGCGATTTGTGTGGCCCCCATTGGTGAAAGCGCTCGATGAGCGGGCCTCTAAAGTGGCAGAAGGTCTTGCTGCAGCTGAGCGGGGAAAATTAGATCTTGAAAGTGCGACGAAAAAGGCAGAAGAGGCAATGAGTTCCGCTCGCCAAGAGAGCATTCAGCGTGTTGCGGAAGCTGAAAAGCGCGCTCAATTGGCGGCCGAGGAAATTAAAGCTAATGCCCAAGCGGAAGCCGCACGAATTATTGCGCAGGCTAAGGCTGACGCAGAACAACAAGTTGGCAAGGCTCGCGACGAGCTGCGCCAACAGGTTGCTAGTTTGGCTGTCAGGGGCGCGGAGCAAATTTTGCGACGCGAGGTGGATCCTAAGGCGCATGCGGCATTGCTTGACCAACTAAAGGCAGAACTTTAAATGGCTGACATTGCCACCATTGCCCGCCCTTATGCTGAGGCCTTGTTTGCAAGTGCCAAGCCAAATGATTTGTCATCATGGGAAAAGCAGCTCGATGAGCTTGCCAAATATTTGGAAAACAACGAGCTTGTAACGCTCGTCAGTAATCCAAAATTAGGTGCCGACGATCTTGCCAAGTTGGTTTTGAGTTTTCTTAAATCAAAGCCCGATGAGTCAATGAGTGCCTTTATTAAGCTTTTGGCCAATAATCATCGCCTAATTATTTTGCCTGAGATTGCTAAGCAATTTACGGCGATGAAGAATAAAAGCGAGGGTGCTGCAGAGGCCCTCATTACCTCAGCCTTCCCTCTCGAGGGCGCCGCTTTGAATGATTTACTTGTTGCCCTAAAAAAACGTTTTGGTGGAAAAGAATTGCGCCCAACGGTAGTGATCAATCCTAATTTAATTGGCGGGGTACGCGTCCAAGTGGGCGACGAGGTTTTGGATGGCTCCGTAAGAGCTCAACTTGGCCACTTGCACGATCGGTTGATTGCTTAACGCAGGGACTTATTAAGAATATTCGATTTATATCTAGGAGTAATTGATGCAACTAAACCCTTCCGAGATCAGCGAACTGATCAAAAGCCGAATTAACGAATTAGGCGTTGATTCAAAGATTCGTAATGAGGGAACCGTGATTTCGGTAACCGACGGTATTTGCCGAATTTATGGTTTGTCTGGAGTTATGCAAGGAGAGATGCTCGAGTTTCCTGGCGGCACCATTGGATTGGCATTGAACTTAGAGCGCGACTCCGTCGGTGCCGTGGTATTGGGTGAATACACTCACATTAAAGAAGGAGACGCCGTTAAATGTACCGGCCGCATTCTTGAGGTTCCAGTTGGACCAGAACTGCTCGGTCGAGTTGTTAATGCACTTGGTCAGCCTATCGATGGCAAGGGCCCTGTAAATACTAAGCTGACAGACTTTATTGAAAAAGTCGCTCCCGGCGTGATTGCTCGTCAATCAGTTAGTCAACCGGTGCAAACTGGCCTAAAAGCGATTGATGCGATGGTGCCGATTGGCCGCGGTCAGCGCGAGCTCATTATTGGCGATCGTCAAACTGGTAAAACCGCCGTTGCTGTGGATGCCATCATTAATCAAAAGGGTAAGGGCGTTTACTGTATTTATGTTGCGATCGGTCAGAAGGCATCGACAATTGCGAACGTGGTTCGCAAGTTGACCGAACTTGGTGCGATGGAGTACACCATTGTGGTTGCAGCAAGCGCATCGGAGTCGCCCGCCATGCAGTATTTATCGGCTTACGCTGGTTGTACCATGGGTGAGTATTTCCGTGATCGCGGTGAGGACGCCCTGATTATTTATGACGACTTAACTAAACAGGCTGTTGCTTATCGTCAAATTTCGCTTCTGCTACGTCGTCCGCCGGGTCGCGAGGCCTATCCTGGCGATGTTTTCTATTTACACTCCCGCCTCTTAGAGCGCGCTGCTCGAGTTAATGCAGAGTATGTAGAGAAATTTACAAACGGTGCTGTTAAAGGAAAAACCGGATCATTAACTGCTTTACCCGTGATTGAGACTCAGGCTGGTGACGTATCTGCTTTCGTGCCAACCAATGTGATTTCGATTACGGACGGTCAGATCTTCTTAGAAACCGATTTGTTCAACGCAGGCATTCGACCCGCAATTAATGCGGGTATTTCAGTATCGCGCGTAGGTGGTGCGGCACAAACCAAAGTTATCAAAAAACTATCAGGCGGTATTCGTACAGACCTTGCCCAATATCGCGAATTAGCAGCTTTTGCCCAGTTTGCTTCTGATCTTGACGAAGCGACCCGTAAACAATTAGAGCGCGGCCGTCGAGTTACCGAGTTGCTTAAGCAGCCCCAGTATTTGCCTATGCAAGTATGGCAAATGGCCGCCTCTTTGTACGCGGTGAATAACGGCTTTTTTGATGACTTAGAAATCAAACAGGTTCTGCCATTCGAAAAGGGCCTGCACGAGCATTTAAAGTCAAAGTATGCTGATTTGGTTGGCCGTATTGAGGACACCAAAGATTTAAGCAAAGACGATGAGGCTGCTCTTCGCTCAGCTATTGAAGACTTTAAACGCGCTGGCACTTTTTAAGATAGGCAATCATGGCCGGCACAAAAGAAATACGCACCAAGATCAAGAGCGTTCAGAATACGCGCAAGATCACTAAAGCGATGGAAATGGTCGCCGCTTCCAAGATGCGGCGCGCTCAAGAGCGCATGCGTTCAGCAAGACCTTATTCTGAAAAAATTCGGACAATCACTGCCAATCTCTCAAAAGCAAATCCAGAATACCGTCCGGTGTACATGGCGGTGCGCGAGATAAAGAAGGCGGGTCTAATTTTAGTAAGTACCGATAAGGGATTGTGTGGCGGTTTAAATACCAATGTCCTTCGTTTAGTTACAAATCAGATGCGCGACTTTAGCGAGAAGAATATTTCTGTTGAGTTCACTGCAATTGGTTCGAAGGGCTTGCAGTTTTTAAATCGAACCAAGGCAAAGCTTTTGTCCCAATCTGTTTTGTTGGGCGATACCCCACACATGGATAGCTTGATTGGGGCAATCACTGCGCAGCTCGATGCATTTGAGCGTGGCGAAGTGGATGCGGTGTATTTAGCCTATACCCGATTTATTAACACCATGAAACAAGAGCCTGTTTTAGAGAAGCTTTTACCGCTCGAGGCTGATGACTTAAGCCAAGAGTCAAATTCTGGCTATGGTTGGGATTACATCTATGAGCCTGACGCTGAATCAGTGCTAAACGGTCTTTTGAAGCGCTATATTGAGGCGCTGATTTATCAGGCAGTTGCAGAAAATATGGCGTCAGAGCAGTCAGCAAGGATGGTCGCCATGAAGGCTGCGTCTGATAACGCAAAGAATGTGATCGGTGAATTGCAGCTGGTTTATAACAAAACCCGTCAAGCAGCAATTACCAAGGAGCTTTCCGAAATCGTTGGCGGCGCAGCAGCGGTTTAAGTAAAGATTTTTAAAGATTAAATAGCGGAGAAATGTGATGAGCATCGGAAATATTGTTCAGTGTATTGGTGCAGTGGTGGATATTCAGTTCCCCCGAGACAAAATGCCCAATATCTATGACGCATTAACCTTGGTTGAAAGCAATGAAGCCTCATTTGCTGAAAAAGGGTTGACCTTTGAGGTTCAACAGCAAATTGGCGATGGCGTGGTTCGCGCGATTGCGATGGGAGCTAGTGATGGTCTGCGTCGTGGCATGGAGGTGAAGGCGACTGGCGCGGGAATTTCTGTACCGGTTGGTCCCGCAACCTTAGGCCGCATCATGGATGTATTAGGTCGTCCGATCGATGACGCCGGTCCAATTGCGACCCAAGATCGCCGCTCAATTCATCAATCTGCACCAAAGTTTGATGAGCTCTCACCATCGGTGGATTTGCTTGAAACCGGTATTAAGGTGATCGACCTCGTCTGCCCATTTGCTAAGGGTGGTAAGGTCGGACTCTTCGGGGGCGCTGGTGTTGGAAAAACCGTGAACATGATGGAACTCATCAACAATATTGCAAAACAGCATTCTGGTTTGTCAGTGTTTGCGGGAGTCGGTGAGCGTACTCGTGAAGGTAATGACTTCTATCATGAAATGAAAGAGTCAAATGTGATCGATAAAGTGGCCATGGTCTTTGGTCAGATGAACGAGCCTCCCGGTAACCGTTTGCGGGTTGCGTTAACCGGCTTGACGATGGCTGAAGCATTCCGTGACGAAGGCCGTGACATCCTGTTCTTCGTTGACAACATTTACCGCTACACTCTTGCGGGCACTGAAGTGTCTGCTCTATTGGGCCGTATGCCATCTGCTGTGGGATATCAGCCAACCTTGGCCGAAGAGATGGGAAAGCTCCAAGAGCGAATTACTTCAACTAAAACGGGCTCGATTACATCGATTCAGGCCGTTTATGTTCCTGCTGACGACTTAACCGATCCGTCACCAGCCACCACCTTCTTGCACTTAGATTCCACGGTCGTGCTATCCCGAGACATCGCAGCTTTAGGTATTTATCCTGCGGTTGATCCTTTGGACTCAACGAGCCGACAGCTTGATCCGCAGGTGGTAGGAAGCGAGCATTATGAAGTTGCTCGCGGCGTGCAAATGACCTTGCAGCGTTATAAAGAGTTGCGGGACATCATTGCGATTTTGGGCATGGATGAGCTCTCTCCTGAAGATAAGTTAGCCGTTGCCCGTGCGCGTAAGATCCAGCGTTTCTTGTCGCAGCCTTTCCACGTTGCCGAAGTTTTCACTGGCTCACCTGGAAAATACGTTCCACTGAAAGAGACAATTCGTGGCTTTAAGATGATTGTGAGTGGTGAGCTTGACCATTTGCCAGAACAGGCTTTTTACATGGTTGGTTCGATTGATGAGGCTATTGAGAAGGCGAAGAAACTCTAATGGCAACCATTCATGTTGATGTGGTGAGTGCAGAGCAGTCGATTTTTAGCGGTGAGGCTAAATTTGTGGCCCTACCGGGCGAATCCGGCGAGCTTGGAATCCTGCATGGCCACACCCCCCTGATTACTCGTATTCGGCCTGGCTCAGTGCGGATTGAAAAGGCGGACGGCGATGAAGAGTTTGTATTTGTTGCCGGCGGCTATTTAGAAGTTCAGCCAGACCGCGTTACGGTTTTGGCGGATACGGCAATCCGTGGGCATGATCTTGATGAAGCCAAGGCGCTTGAGGCAAAAAAGCGTGCAGAAGAGGCGATGCAAAATCGTGCTGGTGATTTTGATATTGCCTACGCTCAGTCTGAATTCGCAATGGCAGCAGCACAGTTGGCCGCTATTGCACGCTTGCGTCGTAAAAAGTAATCGTAATTGTTAGCAAACGATCGCTTCCTACGGGCCTGTTTGGGTCAAAAAACAGATCGTACGCCTTTGTGGCTCATGCGTCAGGCTGGCCGATATTTACCTGAATACAATGCAACCCGTGCGAAAGCCGGCAGTTTTTTGGGCCTTGCTAAAAATCCCGCGTATGCAACAGAGGTTACATTACAGCCCTTAGATCGCTACCCTTTAGATGCGGCTATTTTGTTTTCTGACATTTTGACGATCCCAGATGCAATGGGTCTGGGTCTTCAGTTTGCTGCGGGCGAGGGCCCAAGTTTTGCCCATCCCCTGCGAACCGAAGAGGCTGTAAAAAACTTAAGGCCTGCAGACCTCCATCAACTGCAATACGTGTTTGATGCGGTGGCGCAAATTCGGAAGTCGTTGATTCAAGATGGTAAGCAGCGCGTTCCGCTGATTGGATTCTCGGGTAGTCCATGGACCTTAGCTTGTTACATGGTCGATGGCTCAGGATCAGATGATTTTCGACATGCGAAGACCATGATGTTTAATCGCCCCGATTTGCTAAAGCACATCCTGGACATCAATGTTCAGTCTGTGGCCGCCTACTTGACGGAGCAATTGCGATCGGGCGCTCAGGCGCTCATGATTTTTGATACCTGGGGTGGGCTGCTGCCTGACGGTTGGTATCAAGATATTTCATTGGCAAGTATGCGTAAGGTAATTGACCAGCTTCCTCAAGAGTTAAACGGCCAAAAGGTACCAGTTATTATTTTTACAAAGGGCGGCGGTCTATGGCTCAATGACATGGCAGAATCCGGAGCCGATGTGATTGGGCTTGACTGGACAATGTCAGTAGCTAAAGCAAGGGCCCAGCTGGTCGAAAAAAATAAATCCATTGCACTCCAAGGCAATCTTGATCCCCTAGCCTTATTTGCCAATTCAGATCAAATTGAGGCACAGGCTAAGAAAATTTTGGATGGTCTTAGCAAGGCCCCTGCTCTGAAAGCGGATCTCCACCCCCTGGATGCCCATATTTTCAATTTAGGGCACGGAATCTCTCAATTTACGAATCCAGATAGCGTTACTGTTTTAGCCAAGACCGTAATCGAGCATTCAGAATATTTGCGCAGGGCGTGATTTAGCTTCCCCCCCTTTGTTTTGCTGGGTTTAGGGGTAGACTTATGCACAAATGATATCGGCCCATTGGATTTCATGGAGATCGTTAATAGACCGAACCTTATGGTTTGAGTTTATAAGATAAATTATTGATTTAATTAAATATTCCTTAATATTCATTTGCTTCAAGGAAGTTAGGATCCGCTATCACCTTTCTTATTTACGAGCCCAAGAAGCGGTTGTCCACAAAGTTATCCACAGATTAATTCACACACTACTTCATTGAATCAATCAACGCCAATCATTGTTAAAGTAGTTGTTGATCGGCCCCTTCCCGAGGCCTTTGACTACCTTTGGGATAAAGAAACGCTTCGCACCATGCCCCAGGTCGGGATGTTGGTTGAGGTTCCTTTTGGACGAACCAATCTGCCAGGTTTAGTTATTGAAGTAACTACTTACTCTCATTTAAATGTATCAAAATTAAAGAAAGTCCTTCAGGTCGCACCTATAAACCCATTGGATAGCCACTTGATGGAGTTGGCGCATTTTGCCTCCCAATACTATGTTCATGGACTTGGTGAAACGATCGTTTCAGCGATACCAAAATGGTGGCGTACTACGAGCAACTGGAGTAAGTCGCTTGATCAATTAAAACTCGAAACAAAGGGTGTAACCGAAACAAAAGCAGAGGAGAAAAGACTTTCCCTTGAAGCGCTTAATGCTGATCAAAGACGAGCAATTGAAATCCTAAATGGCCATAAACCAGGGACATTTAATACATTCCTTCTCAACGGAGTAACCGGTAGTGGCAAAACAGCTGTTTATCTTAGGTTTATCGAAGTCCTGCTCAAGCAAGATTCCAGCGCCCAAGTATTAATCATGCTGCCCGAAATTAATTTAACTCCGCAATTACAAAGACGGATTCAAGAGCATTTTCCCGAAGAGGCGTTGGCAGTACTTCACAGTGGGTTAACGGAGAAGCAACGCGGCATTGCTTGGTATCGGGCAATGACAGGGGTGGCGCGCATTGTATTAGGAACACGATTATCGATCATGACCCCCTTGCCAAAATTGGTAGCGATTGTGGTCGATGAGGAAAATGACAGTTCCTTTAAGCAGCAAGAAGGTATAGCTTATTCAGCGCGCGACTTAGCGGTGTGGCGTGCAAAAAATGAACGCTTACCAATTGTTTTGGTTTCGGCAACGCCCTCCTCACAAACCTGGCACGCAGTAAGAGAAGGTCGGTATCAGGAAATTCAATTGAATAATCGAGCTGGGGGGTTTCAAATGCCCAATGTTGAGCTGGTGGCCCCCGATAAATCCTCGCGGTCAATCACCATCAGCCCTGTGATGATCCGGGCGCTTGAACAGAATCTTCACAAAGGCCGACAGAGTCTAATATTGATCAATCGGCGGGGTATGGCGCCGGTGATTAGTTGCTCATCGTGCGATTGGTTAAGCGAGTGCGATCATTGCTCTAGTTACATGGTGATGCATCGTCAGTTGGGCCACTTTAAAACGCCCATGCTGTGTTGCCATCATTGCGGCCTAGTGAAAGCCATTCCACAGGGGTGCCCAAAGTGTGGTGATGTTGATTTGCAGCCGCTGGGTAGGGGGACCCAAAAAGTTGAGGATCAATTGCAAATACTGTTCCCGCAAGCAACAGTACTGCGTGTTGATGCCGATACTGCCCGCACGAGCAAAAAGACTGAGGCACTGTTTCAAGAAATACATGATGGTATGGCACAAATTATCGTCGGTACACAAATGCTGGCGAAGGGGCACGATTATCAAAATATCGGCCTTGTTTGTGTCCTGGATGCAGATTCAAGACTGTATTCCAATGACTATATGGCGCCGGAACATTTATTTGCTCAGCTCGTTCAGGTGGCTGGGCGGGCTGGGCGGTTTAGTGGCGAGCCTACCCAGATATTGATTGAAACCCGATATCCCGATGATCCCGTGTATCAATATATAAAAACATTTGATCTGACTGGATTCATGGAGCATTTAATGTCTATTCGTCAGGAGGCGGGCCTGCCGCCATTTAGTTATCAAGCTTTGGTGCATGCGGAGGCAAAGCAGAAAAAAGAAGTATTGGCGTGGTTAAATGATGCAAAACAATTTTTGCAGAAAACCGCTCATTTACAAATGGGGATCACGGTCTTTGATCCGGTGCCCAAATCAATCGCTCGATTAGGCGGATGGGAGCGCTCACAACTATTAATTGAGTCGCGCCACAGGGCGCCGCTTCAGGCCTTACTTAATGAGCTTGAAAACTACTTACGCCAACAATCGGTCGGACGATTGTCAAAGGTGGGTAAAGTGCGCTGGTCCATAGAGCGGGATCCATTATTTGTTTAGTTGCTAGCGCCAGACTCGTATTGATCGGCGCTTTGTAATAACGCAAGCTCGTTAACAGATAACGCTTCATCGTTTACCTGAATTTTAAAGAGCCAAACATCATAGGGTTGAGTGTTGATGCTCTCCGGTTTTTCAGCCGCAGCGGCATTAATTTCGCTAATGATCCCACTAATTGGCGCATGAATATCGCTTGCCGCTTTGAGTGATTCAATCGTAGCGCAAGCCTCGCCCTGTTTCACTGAAGACCCAAGTTCAGGAAGCTTCAGAAAAAGGATATCTCCCAGCGCCTCTTGAGCATGGTTACTAATGCCAACCCAATATTGGCCGTCATCACCACGTTTAACCCATTCATGGGTTTGTGCAAATAAAAGATCGTTTGATATATTCATTAGAATATTTTAACGACAGTAATCAAGAATTTGATCATATCGACATGACCTTAAAACTCGCAATTGTTCCTGTGACTCCGTTTGAACAAAATTGCTCAATTGTGTTTTGTGACAAAACCAAAGAAGCGGCAGTTGTCGACCCAGGTGGAGATTTAGAAAAAATTGAAGACGCCTTATCCAAACTGAATGTCAAACTCAGTAAGGTGCTGTTAACTCATGGTCATTTGGACCATTGTGCTGGGGCAAAAGAGCTTGCGAGAAAATGGCAGGTTCCCATTGAGGGCCCTCACCCTCTTGAAAAGTTTTGGCTTGATCAGCTTCCTGAGCAAACGGTCCGATTTGGATTTGGGGAGGCCGAGCCCTTTGAACCGGATCGTTGGTTACTCGATGGGGATACGGTTCATCTCGGAGAGCATGAATTAAAGGTGCTTCATTGCCCAGGACATACGCCGGGTCACATCGTGTTCTATGACGAGCCTACCCGCCTTGCTTTTGTTGGCGATGTCTTATTCGCTGGATCGATTGGCCGCACCGATTTTCCAAAAGGTAATCACGCAGATCTTATACATGCCATCAAAACAAAGTTATGGCCGCTAGGTAATGATGTGCATTTTGTGCCAGGCCATGGCCCGATGTCGACATTTGGCCGCGAGAGACAAAGCAACCCCTATGTAGGGGATGGCGCCTAGGTTTTAGCGGAGCCTGTGCGGTGGGTGCGGTTGTAAAGGCAGCTGGCGCAAATCCAACGCTGTTTACGATTGCTCGTTGGAATCCAAGTGCCCCCTTCTAACCTTTTTTCCCGGCTGCACGAAGAGCAAAACTTAAGACTAGGAGAAGTATCTTGGGTGGGGGTTGGGGTAGTTGACGTGGTCATAACGGAATCTGATAAATCTTCTCGAAACCATTATTTTACCTCGTTTCCCCATTATTAGAGGGGGTAAGCAGAACCCGAACAGAATCCGCAGTTTTATTGCCATCAAAATCAAGCCAAGCCTTCTCCGTAAAGTCATAGAGTTTGCAGGTCTTGGCAGTATCAAAATACCACTTCCAAGAGAACGGCTGAACAATAATTCTTTCTGGTAACAGGGTTTCTAGTCGGTTTTGGGCTGCCGGAAGGTTATAAAGGGGAACGCTCATATCGACATGATGCGCCGTATGCTCCATGATGTGATGCATCAGGGCTCCCCAATAGAAACCAAAGGTCAGGTGAACCGTGGTTGATACAAAAGGCTGGGCCCTTAGCCACTCTGATTTATTGTCGTACCAACAAACTGCTGGGTGGGTATGGTGTACATAGACCACAAACCCAATCATTCCGTTCCAAAATAAGTAAGGAAGCACAAAGCCACACAGTATGGCGATCAGAACGGATTGCCCTGTGTTGATCGCAAAAAAGCTCAAAAGCCCAATCCAAATCAGGGCAAAGGCGCTGACCAGAAGGTTATCTTTTACAAAAATAGAACGGTCCGCAGGGCGGTATTTTTTATTGGGGAAGAACATTTTGTTCCACCAAATTTCAATCAAATAGTAGGCGATGGGCCCCCAACCACTTCGGTAGTGCCGCTCTAGAAATTGTCGCCATTTGGGAAGGGCGTCATATTCTGACTTTGAAAGGGGTGCCCACACAAAATCAAAACCTTTGAGATTGGTTTGTCCATGGTGTACTACGTTGTGCCCAATATCCCAAAGGCTGTAAGGGGTAAGGGAGGGCAAAAAGGCAATGCGACCAAGCACTTTATTTAGGGCGCGATGCGCGGTAAAGCTTTGGTGACAGGCGTCATGGCCTAAGATGAAGATTCGTCCAGTCACAAAGCCAGCGATTACGCCAAATAGAATTTTGACCAGAATATTCTCAAAATAAACGGTAGCGGCAATACTGAGTATCCACAAGAGCGAATCGAGTATCAAAAGAGAAATGGCCCGGACTGTGCTTGCCTCGGTCATTGGGCTTAGCCATGACCGAATAACCTTGCGGTGAGGAAGGGGAAGATCTGGACTTAGGGGTGCCGGATTAACCAATACTTGATTGGAGTGAAGGGCGCTATTGAACTCTGACACAGTAACTTTCTTTAGATGCCTGAATCATAGTGGTTTTTTGGATTTCAGTATTACAGAATGATGAAACTGGCGCGCCCGGCAGGAATCGAACCTGCGACCCTTGGCTTCGGAGGCCAATACTCTATCCACTGAGCTACGGGCGCATTCAAAATAAATCAGTATGTATTGTAAGTGCCTGAGACCAGCTTGCTCTCGGTATAATTCATGTCATTCTTAGTTAACCACCCTTTTTCGAGCCATTATGAGTGAAGAGCACGGTAATTTAATCAAAAATACAAAGCAATTGAGTATTGCGGTAATTGCTAGTTTTTTTGTACCCCTAATCATTATTTTCTTGTTGATTATTTATGTCAGTAGTGGAAAAAATAAAGAAAATGTAGCCTCAGAAAAAAGCACCGAGACCTTGATTAAGCCGGTTGGTAAATTGAATTTCAAGGATGCCAGCGCTCCCCGCGAAGTTCAAACGGGCGAGGCGGTTTACAAAGCAGTATGCGCTTCTTGCCATAACTCCGGCGCTGCTGGCGCTCCAAAGTATGCGGATTCATCCGCCTGGGGCGGCAGAATCGCCAAAGGCTATGACGTCCTCTATGCATCGGTCATGAAGGGCAAAGGCGCTATGCCAGCCCGTGGCGGCGCAAGCCCTGCAGATGTCAGCGATTATGAAATTGCTCGATCGGTTGTTTACCTAGCGAATTCGGCCGGTGGAAAATTTGCTGAGCCCAAGGCCCCCGCTCCCGCACCGGCACCAGCAGAGCCAGCAAAGTAACTAGCTGCCCCCCCTCTTTACTTTAAGGGCAAGTTCATAGGCCTCATTTTTTTGAAGGCCATACATCGATTGCAAAACTGCACAAAGATCTTTGCTACTCAATTGCTCACTGAGCAATTGGGCTAAGCGTAAAGACTCGTCGCTTTCAGTAACAATTTTGCGATCCCTCCCCTCAAGGACAAAGACAAATTCCCCCTTTAAGTGATTGGGGTTTTCCAACCAGGCTGGGATTTCGTTAGGCCTTAATGAAAAGAGGCCCTCAAATTTTTTAGTTAGCTCTCGCCCAATGATTATTCGTCGATCACTATCGAGAAGCTCACTCAATCGAATTAAGGTTTTAGTTAAGCGATGGGGGCTCTCGTAAAACAGGGTTGGAATGGGGCTTTCAATCATGAAACGAAGCACCTCTTCTAACTCATTTTTGGGGGTGGGCAAAAAGCCCAGAAACTGAAATTGCCCGCGACCTGCTAGCAATGCTCCTCCCGTAACCGAAAGCATGGCAGTCACGGCGCTTGCGCCTGGAATGGGAATGGTTCGATAGCCGTTCATTTGAATTTGGGCGACTAAACGAGCCCCAGGATCGGAGACTCCTGGGGTACCGGCATCTGATAGATAGGCCCAGCGTTCTCCCGCCTCAAGACGGACCATCAGTTTTTTTGCCGCCTCAAGTTCGTTGTGCTCATGAATGGCCACCATTGGTTTGGTAATTCCATAATGCTTGAGAAGTAATAGGCTATGACGCTTGTCCTCACAGGCAATGCCGTCGACAAGGCTCAGCACATGCAATGCTCTGAATGTAATGTCCCCCAGATTTCCGATGGGGGTGGCAACGACATACAAACTGGCACTTGGAAAGTCTTGCTTTTGCAATGCGTCGAGTGATGGTATTTCCAGCATGAAGAACCCCTTTAGAATCAATTATCCCTGTAAATGAATCGAAACGAAAATCACACGGAACAGGATTTGGGGATTGCAAAACAGAGCATAATATTGTGATGAAAACAAAACCAGTCGATGAGCTAAAAGCCAGGGCGCAACAGCATTTTGTCGATAGTATTGCGACAAAACAGTTGGGGGCCCAAGCCTTACCTTTAGAAATTGCACGCGCCATTCTTTTAATCACGCAATCGATTGAAGCGGACGGAAAAATAATGGCCTGCGGCAATGGTGGATCCGCAGCAGACGCACAACATTTTGCAGCTGAACTAATGGGTCGCTTTGAACGTGAGCGTCGCGAGCTTGCTGCGCTCGCACTCACAACCGACTCGTCCATATTGACAGCCATCGGAAATGATTACAGTTATGAGGACGTATTTAGCAAGCAGGTGCGCGGTATTGGGCGCCAAGGTGATGTCTTGATTGCCATATCAACATCTGGGAACTCAAAGAATGTAATCAAGGCGATTGAAGCAGCCAAAAAGATTGGCATTCATATTATTGCGATGACAGGCAATGGCGGGGGAAAAATTGCTGCATTACTAAGCGACAAAGATGTTCATTTATGTGTTCCAGCAACCCGTACTGCACGCATTCAAGAAACTCATTTACTTTTGTTGCACTGCCTTTGTGATGGCGTGGATCACGTTTTGTTTAGCGAGGATTGAAATGAAGCGACTCGTCAAAATAGTTTGTATGGCCCTACTGGCACTGCAGCTATCTGCTTGCGGTGTTTTGGTGGTTGGTGGCATGGTGGGTGGCGCAACAATCTTGGCTGATCGCAGAACGCCTGCGGTCCAGGCAATTGATTTAGGAATTGAGATTGAAGCGAATAGTCAGCTCTCCAAAAAATTTGGGGATTCTGCGCACATCGTCGTTGTCTCTTTTAACCAAAAAGTTCTTCTAATCGGCGAGGCGAAAGACGAGACCATCAAAACTCAGGCAGGTAATGATGTGAAGGCGATGAAGAATGTCCGCTCCTTGTTCAATGAAATTGCGATCGGGCCCAATAGCTCATTGGGTCAAAGGGCAAGTGATACCTATCTGGCTTCAACTATCAAAACCCAACTCATTTTTAGCCCTGATATTCCCTCAAATTCCATGAACATCTCGGTTGAGAGTGGCAAAGTCTATTTAATGGGGATATTGACCCAGCAAGAGGCCGACAAGGCTAAGCAAGTTGTCAGTAAGGTGAGCGGTGTGAAGCAGGTGTTTGCTTTCTTTGACATTATTTCGGAAGCGGAGAAGCGGCGCCTTGAGCAAGAAGGTAAGGCAAGAACCTCGCAGCCAGACACAAATCCAGCCCCAAACTGAATTTGGATGTATTTTGATCCCAAATAATTAGTATTTACCCTAATATCTGGAGCCCCCGCTTTCTACAAATTCAAAGAGTTGGCCAAAGAGATTTTCTAACCTATTGATTTTATTGTGGCCCAAATTTACAGGGCTAATTTTGTGGTCCGGCAGCATAAAAATATTTGTAAGAAGGTGTTGACATCCCTCTAAGGGTATGTCATAGTTATGGACTTCGCTGAATTTCCATGAATGATCTCTGGGGACAGCCTTCTTTAAAAATTAGTCAACCGATAATTGTGGGTACTGAGTAGAGGCATCCAGTCCTTCGGGACAGATGTATATAAACAGTACTCATAGACAGTAAAAATGATTTGGTTTTTTACCAAGTCAATTTCTTAAATGAGTGCGACGAACCGCAAGGTTCACAGGAATTGAACTGAAGAGTTTGATCCTGGCTCAGATTGAACGCTGGCGGCATGCCTTACACATGCAAGTCGAACGGCAGCACGGGTGCTTGCACCTGGTGGCGAGTGGCGAACGGGTGAGTAATACATCGGAACGTACCTTATCGTGGGGGATAACGCAGCGAAAGTTGCGCTAATACCGCATACGCCCTGAGGGGGAAAGCGGGGGACCGTAAGGCCTCGCGCGATTAGAGCGGCCGATGTCTGATTAGCTTGTTGGTGAGGTAAAAGCTCACCAAGGCGATGATCAGTAGCTGGTCTGAGAGGACGATCAGCCACACTGGGACTGAGACACGGCCCAGACTCCTACGGGAGGCAGCAGTGGGGAATTTTGGACAATGGGGGCAACCCTGATCCAGCCATGCCGCGTGCGGGAAGAAGGCCTTCGGGTTGTAAACCGCTTTTGTCAGGGAAGAAACGCTCTGGGTTAATACCTCGGGGTAATGACGGTACCTGAAGAATAAGCACCGGCTAACTACGTGCCAGCAGCCGCGGTAATACGTAGGGTGCGAGCGTTAATCGGAATTACTGGGCGTAAAGCGTGCGCAGGCGGTTATACAAGACAGGCGTGAAATCCCCGGGCTTAACCTGGGAATGGCGTCTGTGACTGTATAGCTAGAGTGTGTCAGAGGGGGGTGGAATTCCACGTGTAGCAGTGAAATGCGTAGATATGTGGAGGAACACCAATGGCGAAGGCAGCCCCCTGGGATAACACTGACGCTCATGCACGAAAGCGTGGGGAGCAAACAGGATTAGATACCCTGGTAGTCCACGCCCTAAACGATGTCAACTAGTTGTTGGTAGAGTAAAATCTATGAGTAACGTAGCTAACGCGTGAAGTTGACCGCCTGGGGAGTACGGTCGCAAGATTAAAACTCAAAGGAATTGACGGGGACCCGCACAAGCGGTGGATGATGTGGATTAATTCGATGCAACGCGAAAAACCTTACCTACCCTTGACATGTCGAGAACTTTTCAGAGATGAATTGGTGCCCGAAAGGGAACTCGAACACAGGTGCTGCATGGCTGTCGTCAGCTCGTGTCGTGAGATGTTGGGTTAAGT
>VFQT010001979.1_pt1 | contig 22419 bp, 17 predicted proteins | sample 3512381 | NCBI WGS metagenome assembly VFQT01 (sample SAMN10412376, study PRJNA504923) | tailings metagenome | isolation source: Relicate 2 Philex TSF3 active mining site | place: Philippines: Tuba, Benguet | collected 2017-08-29
CCAAGCTGCATCATATTCCATGCAGCACGAGGTTGCGGGTCGCCGCCAGTGACGCTGTCGTTCGCATAGCTCACGCGGTAGTAGTTCGCTTGACCAATTTCATAGGCGTCGATCGTCGGGAATTGATAACTCCCGTAGAAATCTTGAATGAACAGGTTGTTGAAGCGCGAGAACTCATTGTGTGTACCGACCGTCACTGTGTGATCGCCGAGGAACCACGTGAGATCATCAGTGAGTGCAATCAGGGTCTGATCGAGAGCGTTCGCTTGCGAACTCCGCTCAGGTCCCAGAATCACATTGAGTCCGGAGCCAACCTGAATGCGAACCTCGGGGAATGGAATTGGATTGCCTGATCCATCTGTCGGAAGGATGCGGCGATCATTTGTCTGCGTGTACGATACGCGAAGCTCATTGCTGAACTCCTGCGAGAGCACGCTGTTGAGCTGCATCACTGTCTGGTTATTCAGACTCTCAAACGTATTCATCCGGCTCAGCAGCGAATAGTTGAGGTTGTTGCGCAGAAGGTTGCGATCCTGAATGCCGTAGGTGAAGTTGTGTCGGAGCTGGAGCTTGTGTGCCTCGTTGATGTTGTAGTCGAGGCGTGCGATCATGTTGATCGTATTGTTGCGTGTGTTGGTGATTCCGTATCCACCGGCATCGTAGCCGTAGCGATTGCGTGTGATGGCAATGATGCGGTCGAGATCCTGTGATGGAACAGGGAAGTTGTTCAGCGCTGTTGGATCGTTGAGAGAAACTTCCACTGGTGTCGATCGCAGACGTGCTTCAGCTGTTACGTGGAACAGCAGCTTGTCCTTGATAATGGGGCCGCCTAAGCGCCCACCAAACTGATAGTCATAGAACTTGTCGAACGGACGTCGCGCTGCGTCGGGGCTTACACCGACGAGATCTTGATTGCGACCGTAGGCGAACACCGAACCACGGAATGTGTTGGTGCCACCGCGCGTGATCGCATTGACGAGACCACCTGTAAATCCGCTCTGGCGGATATCGTATGGTGACACGTTCACGCGCAGACGTTCAATAGCGTCGAGCGAGAGGAAGTTCGAGTTCGCCTGGGAACCAGCGGTGCCAGCGGAGCCGAGTGCGAACACATCGTTCGCCACAGCGCCGTCGATCTGGAAGTTGTTGAAGCGTGAATTCACACCCATGATGCTGATGCCCTGTAGACCATCGCTACCGGCTGTCTGCGTCTGATTTGCATAAGGGTTGATACGTGCGATATCGCTAATGCTGCGATTGATCGACGGAGCCGCTGAGATTGCCTGTTCACTAATCGTCGATCCGGATCCTGTGCGACCTGGGTCGAACAATGGATCGCGATCAGCAGCGATCACAACTTCACTCCGCTTCCGCTTCGACGTCTCGAGTTGGATGTTCACCGTCGTTGCCTCGCCCACGTCGACCAACACGTTGCGCACCGTATCGGGCTCGAAGCCAACGTAGGTTGCGATCAGTGTGTAGGTTCCTGGGCGCACACCGCGGATCAAGTACTGTCCGCGTGACTTCGAGATCGCACCATACACCGAACCAGTCCCGGTGGAGATGGCTTTGATGGTCGCGCCAACAAGCGGGATATCACCCTTGACAGTACCGGTAATCGATCCGGTCGTAACACCTTGGGCATGCACCATAAGGGGCATGCAGAAACAGACAGTAAGAATGAAGACGGCGAAGCAACGGGTCATGGGCATTCTCGAGTTCGAGTGGCCCCAAAATTACGGTTTTCCCGTGGCCTGCGACGCCTGCCCGTATATTCGCCTATGGCACCGTCGCAACTTGGCATCTCTTCCACCGCTCGCTCGGTTCTCAACCTGACGTCGGTCTTGGACGTTGCCACGCGCGCAAGCGAGTATGATTCGGCTGAGCCAATCCTCAATGCCGCCCTGTTGAGCGTCATGGGACGCCTTAAGGTCTTGAAGGCCTGTGTACTGCGCCCAACCAATGGTGTCCTAGAACCTGTCATTTGCAAAGGCATGACCTGTCCCGAGGTGTCGGTGTTCACGTGTGATGAACCGATGCCCGCCAAGGCATGCTCAGGCGCAGAGGCACTTGCGGCACATGGCACACAGTGGATTGTTCCCATGCATCACCAGGGTCAGATTACTGCGCTGATGTGCCTGGGTAAGAGTCTTGACAACCTAGGTGACGAGGAGTCGCTCCTGTACCTCGATGTGATGCGAGCTATTGTGGCCGTTGCGGTCCATAACGCCGAGGCAATGGTCGCGTTGCGTCACTCCCGCCACTCCGTGGAGCGCCAAGCGCTCCTGCTGCGATCGCTGTTCGAGGTGTCACGGGACTTTACGGGTGTTGTCGACGAGGACACTATTCTTCGACTGACGTCTCTGCGGTTGATGGGGCAGCTCATGACATCGAGCTTTGCCATCATCCTTGATCCATCGTTTGGGATGGAGACCGTGATCGTGAATCGTGCCGATGCACAGCATCTGGCCGAGCTCTATCCTGCAGTGCTCGACCTTCGAGAGGCAGTTCGAACCGAGGATCTGGCTGCTTCTAGTCCACTTCGGGAGCTCTTCCTTGCGCACAACGTCGGAATGGCTGCTCCGATGGTTCTTCACGGTAACCATCTGGGTGTCCTGGTTGTTTGCCGCAAGCTCAGTGGACAGGCATATTCGGCCGATGAATGCTCATTCGCGGAATCTGTGGCTTCAATCGTCATCACGGCGCTTGAGAACGATCGGCTTGATCGCGATCGACGCGAACGGGAACGGCTTGAAAACGAACTCGACATTGCTGCAACCATTCAAACGGGATTGCTGCCGCTGGAGCTTCCGTCCACGCCAGGACTTGACATTGCAGCGTCGATGGTCACAAGCAGGCGCATTGGTGGTGATTACTATGATGTGATTCCACTTGATCAGCACCGCATCCTTGTTGCCATCGCAGATGTCTCTGGTAAGGGCGTACCTGCTGCGCTTCTTATGGCAAACGTGCAGGCAGCGCTCAACGTGATGGCATCATTGGATCTGCCGCTCCCGCTTCTGATGGAACGTATGAATCACCTCGTGTGCGGCAATACCGAGCCAGATGTATTCGTCACCATGTTCCTCGGCGTGATTAACACAGCTGAACGGCGCATTGACTATGTCAATGCCGGACACAATCCACCGATGTGTGTCCGGGGTGAACATGTTGAGCTTCTCCGCACAGGAGGCGTACTCGTCGGTGTCTTGCCGGATGCACCGGCCTACACACAGGGTACGATAGACCTTCAGCCGGGAGATACGCTGCTGTTGTACACCGATGGTGTCACAGAGGCGGTCAACGCACAGCGCATGGAATACGGTCCCGATCGATTGACGTCGTGGATGATTACGCACGCTCCTGAAACGGCGTCGACAATTGTCGATGCACTGATGAATGAACTTACCGCGTATCGCGCGTCGGATACTCCCGACGACGACACCTCACTTCTTGTAGTAAAGGTCAACGCATGACATTCGAACAATGTATGGCTGATGCCGCCCAGCGCCACCGAGTATCACTCGGCAATGGGGTGGAGCCATTTGCACGTCTATCCTACGACGCAGAGCTGCCGATCAAGCGCGATGCCGTAGCGAAATTCTGCGCGGCGCTGAAGGTCCCTGCGTCGATTGTTGATTCGATCGTTCCTGCGAACATGCCGCGAGGATATCGTACGACCTCACGACGTCGCGTACGGGTGCGCCCAGGCTCTGTTGAACTCGTCCATGGCGATGGTAGCACAGCCGATGGGGCAAGTCCGCTCGAACCCGAGCTCCACTCCCACATCTACGCTCATCTTACGGAAGCAATCAAGCGACTCACGCCACCGCTGCGTCAGGTACTCAACCATGTGATCCTCCGCGGCTCGTACGACGAGCTGGTGCTCATCGTTAATGTGAGTGAGATTGACGCACGCGTTGTGCGTTCCCTTCGCACACTTGCCGAGCATTTGCAGCAGGCATTCCCACAGGTGCAGCATGCGTGGATCTACCACGATCCAAAGGGCAGTCGCTACTATCTCGATCTTGAGCGTCCCGCTACTGGCGTCGGGGCAAAGAAGCTATTCGGTGCATCGGCTTGGAAGTATGCCATTGGCTCGGTGCACTACCAGGTAGGGGTATTCTCGTTCTCGCAGGTCAACCTCGCCATGGTTGAGCAGCTTGTGAACGTTGTCCGCGATCATGCAGCGTGTACAACCAACGACACACTCTACGATGTCTATTGTGGCTACGGGCTCTTCGGAGCTGCTCTGGCCAAGGATGTTCAGCGCGTCATCGCGATCGACGGCGATGAGGCTACGGTTGACAATGCACGGTACTCCATTCGGAGGGCAGGGGGCACGTGCACAGCTCTCTCACAAGTGATCAGAAGCGGTGACGACGTCGATTCGCTCGTACGGTCCTTGTATCGCATTGCGCGCAAGGATCCGGCAGAGGGCTCGAATGTCATCGTCCTCGACCCACCGAGGTCGGGCACCGCCGAGCGGGTCATCACAGAACTCGCGACAGGACTCCAGCCACGTCGTGTCGTGGAGGTCTTCTGTGGACCGGATGAGATCTATCGAAGCACACGAGAGTGGAAGCACGCTGGATATGGCATCACACGTATCACTCCAGTCGACCTGTTCCCTGGTACAACGAGCATGGAGTTCGTCGTGACGTACGAACAGGGCGCGGTTGTGGCGTCACCCGAGCCACAGCGCTCATCATATCAGTCTCATTCACCACGTCAGTCCAGCACATCAGGGGGGCCGAAGTCGCCACGCTCGTCAACGCCGCGCCGATCCTCGAACACACCACGAAAGGGTGGCGGTGGACGCTGGAGGGGATAATCGTGTGGCTTAGACGGTTGCCGATGGCGGACACATATGCGTTGCCAGGTCGGATAGCTGTGCGACAGCCAAGGTAGCGTTATCCACAGATGTGTATAACCCGAACATCGTCGAACCACTGCCACTCATGGCAGCGTATGTGGCTTTTGTGTCAAGAAGACGCTGTTTGATCGTTGCAAGTTCTGGGTGTTGCACGAACACGGCTCGCTCGAAGTCGTTTGTGAAGTCATGCTGCATAGAGGCGTTGTTTGTCAAGGCGTTACGATAGCTTTTCACAAGGTCGCTTTGCTGTTTTCCACTGGTAATCCCCAATGTGGAATACGCATGAGCTGTGTTCACGTGAATGCCTGGCAACACGAGGACAACCCACCACGGGGCTGGCTGATCGAGAGGGGTGATCTCTTCTCCACGACCTTCAACGAGGGCCACCGAACGTGCAAGAAAGAAGGGGACGTCGGAACCAAGTGAGAGGGCGACCTCGAAAAGACGTTGATGCGATGCGGCATCGTCACGACCATTGAGTGCAGCAACGGCCATCAAGGCAGAGGCTGCGTCGCTTGATCCACCGCCGAGTCCGCCGCCGGTAGGTATGCGCTTCTCTACTGTTATCTTTGCGCTCCATTGATCTGCCGGAAACGCTTCTGCGTAACGTACAAGTGCTTGATAGACAAGATTTTGGTCTGGTGTTCCCGTCACGGGTGGAACACACGAGCACGCTGGCGTTTGCGATCGTTCCACGGTCAGGATGTCGTACAATGCCACAGGCAAGAAGATCGACGCGATATCATGATATCCGTCTGGACGCTTGCGGAGTACTTCAAGACCGAGGTTGATTTTGGCAGGTGCGTGAATGATCATGGATTCCATGGTGGCCGGCTGACGATGAGGAGACACACGAAGTTATGACAGGAACATCAGCGCAGATCACGTACGCGAGTGAGATCGCCCGAAAGGGGATTCACCTAGCGTCACTGTTGATCCCAATCATCTACCTCCAGCTTGACCACTGGACGGGTATCATGATTCTGTGCGCGATGACGGGTGGTTCGTTGCTGATCGATCTCTTGCTCCATGTCCACACGGGTTCGCGGCGGCTGCTCCTCTCACTGGTGGGCCCCTTACTGCGTCAGCACGAGCTTCGCGAAGATCGATTCCACCTCACAGGAGCGTCGTGGGTTCTGATTGCTGCCACACTCACGTTCTTGGTATTCCCAACGGCAATTGCCGTAACCGCGTTTTCGGTGCTGATCGTAAGCGATACCTTCGCCGCGCTGATCGGACGTCGCTACGGACATCGGGGCTTCATGGATAAGAGTCTTGCTGGGTCCGTTGCCTTCGTCATTAGCGCACTCGTGGTTGTTGCGTCGTGGCAGGCGGTGTTTGCATTACCCGTCTCGTTCTTGCTTGCTGGTGCCATGGCCTCGATCGCGGCAGCGATTGCGGAGGCGGCTTCTGCACGACTTCGACTCGACGATAACATTGCAATTCCGTGTAGTTATGGAATTGTTCACTGGCTTGTGAGTGTTCTTCTTTCATCGTTCTAACGCAGCAGGACAACGCAGTATGTCGGCAAAGAAACTCATCCCCATGATATTGCTCGGTATCGGCCTCGGTATCGCAGCACTGTTTGTGTGGCGCACATTGGATTCGGCTTCGCTTGAAGGCTTCTACTTGGTTACGGACACGATCGCCTACGCAGACGAGGATGTGAAGACAACGATTCTGTATGTGCAGGTCGAAGCTGCCGACTCAGGAAAGATTGTGCGCACAACGCGCGAGCTTGCGGAGCGTACAATTGCATCGGACACGGGATCGCTGAAGCGTCGATTCATTGAGTTGCGTTGTTACGTCCCGAGCGATACGCAGGCACTCACGCAGGAAATGGTCGACGAGCTAGCATACACCAACCCGTCTATCGAGGATCCACAAACGTCGCTGTATGTTGTGCCGAATGGCGTTCTCGCGCGTGTATGGAGTAGCAATCCGAAGGTTGGTATCGACAGCGTCAGCGTGATTCGCACGCTCTTCTACCGTCCGCGCGGTGGTTCGCGCATCGCCCCTTAACCGCGGAATTGCGTGTCCTTCCATTGCGTGAACACGTGCTTGACCGAATTCCGCTGATACTTGCCTGTTGATGTAACAGGGAGGGCGTCGGTAAACACAACCACCTTCGGTGTTTTGTGGAATGGCAGGTGCTCGCGGCAGAAATCCAACACACTGTCTTCGGTCACATCGGGTCCGGTTGGTATGATGAGCGCACCAACCTCCTCGCCATACATCGTGTGCTCGAATCCCACGCAGATTCCCGCCTTCACGCCGGGTGCACGTGAAATCACTTCATCGATCTCCAGTGGAGCGAGGTTCACGCCGCCGCGAATGATCAATTCTTTGAGGCGACCGGTGATGAAGTAATAGTGGCGGCCATCATCACCTAGGACGCGGAAGCCCTCGTCACCTGAGCGAAACCATCCGAAGGCAAAGGCCTCGGCATTAGCGCGCTCGTTGTTATCGTATCCGCGCATCACGTTTGCTCCGCGGATTACGATTTCGCCGCGCTCACCATCAGCCACGGGTGTGCCATTCACATCATGGATGGCCATCTCGTTGCAAGGTACATCCGTACCAATCGATGGGAAGCCAAAGTCGTACATCCAGTGACGGTACTCAGCGTCGCTGAGATCCACCGGCAAGAACGACGAGTAACACGTGGTCTCCGAGAGACCGTAGCCATGAATGATGCGCGAGGCATACGTCGATGTGAAGCGCTCGGCTAACTCGCAGGTGAGAGGGCCAGCACCGCAGATGATGTGGCGCAGGCTCGTCGCAGCAGCGCGCTGCTCCACAACGTTTGCCTCGAGCAACAGTGCGAGTAGCGTGGGCACAACACTTACGATGTGTACGTTCTCGGCAGCAATCGACGTAAAGAATCTCGACGGAGAGAACTTGCGGTGCAGAACAACCGACGCACCAGCTATAAATGGCGTAGCATGCGTTACGATCGAGCCATTGACGTGGTGCACCGGAAGAACGCACATCATCCGCGTTGCCGTGTCGATGCCATGCCAAGCATTGATCATTTCTCCATCGACGAACAAATTCTGTTGGATGAGCACCACACCTTTGGGTTTCCCGGTCGTTCCGCTCGTGTAGACGATCATGCAATCGTCCCATCGCATATCACACGCATCGTCTGGCCAGGGGGCTGGCTCACAGCTTCGAATCGCTTCGTAGAAGGATGGATCCGCTTGATCGGTGTCCATGACGATGACGGATGTATCGCCAGAAGATGTGATGCGATCGAGGTAGTCGGTGCGACACAGCACAACGGTCGGCGCGCACTGCTCAAGAATGTAGCTGATGCGCTGATCGTCCTCGGTCATGTTCAGTGGCACAGCACATGCACCCAAGTACCAGCATGCAAAGTAGGCGAGGATGGTGTCCGGGTGATTGTGACTCGCGATTGCTACACGATGTCCACGTTCAACACCATGCTTGGTAAGCAGCGCAGCTAAGCGCCGTGAAACGTCAATGAACACACTATACGACCACGACGTGCGGGTGCCTTTTTCGTCGTAGTAGATCAGCCAAGGCTGTTCGAGACACGTTGCGTCGCGGTGACGCATGAGTGCTCCCCAGCTCAGGAAGGACTGAGGAACGGTATCAGGGGCCTGACCGTGAGCGAATCGGCCTGCATGGAGATGATGCATCATGCACACAAATTACAACCGCGCATGAGACCACTCCAGCGCATCGTAGATTGCGACCATGATAGACCTTCGAAGTGATACGCTTACGGTCCCCGACGAGGGGATGCGTGCAGCCATGGCAGCAGCCCGCGTTGGAGATGACGTGTATTCAGAAGACCCAACGGTCGAGGAGCTGCAGACGCGCGTTGCCGCGATGTTCGGAAAAGAAGCAGCGCTGTTCGTGCCGAGTGGCACCATGGGCAACCAGATATGTCTTGCGTTGCACGCTTCAACGGGCGAAGAGGTGATTGCTGAACACGACGCACACATCTTCCATTATGAGAACGCTGCTGCGAGCGTTGTTGCTCGCGCGCAAATTCATCGGATCCGCTCGGTCGCTGGCGAAATGGACCTCGACGAGGTACGCGATGCGATACGTCCATCTGCTTATTACTACCCGCGCACTGCCGTTGTTGCCGTCGAGAATACGCACAACCGTCATGGCGGAACTGTTGTCTCGACGACGTACCTGCATCAGCTGCGAGCGCTCGCGCAGGAGCATGGATTGCCGATGCACTGCGACGGGGCACGACTGTGGAATGCGATGGTGGCTTCGGGCACGGATGCACGCTCGTACGGCGACATCTTCGATACGCTGAGTGTGTGTCTGAGTAAGGGGCTCGGCGCGCCCGTCGGTTCGTTGATTCTTGGAAGTCGCGATGCGATTGAGCGCGCGCGGCGCTGGAGAAAGATGCTCGGTGGGGGAATGCGGCAAACAGGCATCCTTGCTGCTGCTGGACTCTATGCATTAGATGCGATCCTGCCGAACCTTGGTAATGATCATCGCCGGGCGCAAACGTTTGCACGCGGCTTGGCTGGGATCCATGGTATCACGATAGACCTTGCGCGCGTGCAAACGAATATTGTTGCGTTCTCTGTGCCGGGTTGGCAGGATGCAGCGTTTGTGCAAGCTTGTCATCAGCATGGCCTACGGATTGCCCCGATACGTGCTGGTGTGATGCGCGCAGTGATGTATCACCAAGTCGATGATCACGCTGTTGAGCATGCGCTATCCACCATCCGACGTGTGCTCGAAAACAGCTAAACCACCCGTATGTTTGTGCTACACTCATCGCGCACCTGTTATGCCTACATCGGACAAAGAAGAAGCAATCATTGATCATGGTCCTGTGACAATTGATGGTCACGGCACCTATCACCACCGGCTCCACAGTCGTGTGCGTTCCTATGATGTTGATCGCCAGAGCATCGTGCACAATGCTGTGTATCTCTACTGGCTCGAGGCTGCGCGTATTGAGTACTTCCGTGACATCGGTGTACCGATTGATCGAGATTCATTCGTGACGAAGCACCGGTTCGTTGTAGCGCAGACGTCGATTGAGTATCACTTTGCCGCGCAGTTCGATGATCCGTACACTGTGTTCACACGTGTGCCGTTCGTGAAGAACTCGTCGTTCGGTTTCGATCACGTGATCCGCCACGAGAACGGTACGATTCTCGCCGTCGCAAGCAGTGTGCTGGTGCATCTCAATCCTGCGAAGAACAAGCCCGAGCGGATCCCAGATTCCTACCGCTCGCTTATTCGTGCGTTCGAGGGTGAGCACGTCGGCTGATCGTGCCTAGTATTCGAGTGTTATCAGTGCTCGATACGAGGCGTATCGGGGAAGTACAGGGTCGCCAACGAGGATCTGAAGCGATGCCTTTATCAGTCGCTCTGTCGGCACGTCGTAAAACGCGATGCGCAGCTGTCGGTTATCGGTGTCTGTTGACCACTTAAATGGCTCCCACGTACCTTGCTGGTTCATGTATTCACCAGCCAGCCATGTCAGTGGTGATGTACACATCGTGAATTGTCCATCACAGAGGACGTCTGTGCTTGAGAAAGCAAATGCTCGCACAAATGGAGTGAACTGTGGGCTTGCCTGAATCGTGTCGGGAAGATGAAACTCGAGTGTAGGGATTGTAATACGGTATGGTATTGAGCCGCGCTCGATCCAGATGTTGTTCAGCAATGTTGTGTCGGTAACAATCGCCTCGTAGGCGCTATCGCCGTAGTAGTAATACAACGACAGCCGTGTAGGGTGCGTACCACCATCTGGGTAGTGCTTTGTGCGATCCACATCGAGGTCGAGCGGCGAACTGCATGAATAGAGCAGCAGCACTGAGCTAACGACGATGAAAAGAGCTGCGCGCATGTTATCTCCATCCTCCCATATCAATCGAGAGACCATAGGATAGTCCGAGCTTTGTCGAGCTAAACCAGGCACCCTGGAAGCTATACATCAGTGCTGCACCATCGAGTCCTACAGTAAATCGAACTGGTCCGATCGGCTGATATGCCAATCCTACCGTACCGCGAGCAATCGGCCCTTGGGCAAACACCGTTCCGACAGAGGCGTTTCCGAATGGACGCAGGCCAGGCAGCAATTCAAGTGAGGTTGGTTCAAAGATGTACGTCGCACCCAGCCAGAAGAGCACAGGTGTTTGGACCCACTCCGCTGTGCGGTATCCATCGAAGCCCGTGAATGTCTGACGGAACGATTCCGAACCCATCTCAACGCCCACGCGATGATCACTCGACATCGGAATTGTCAACGAGAACGCCGTATTTGGAAGGATGGCAGTTTGAACGCTTGACGGTGCAGCCTCGCTTGATGGGACGCCACTTGCAAGTGAGCGGAATCCAAGTCGCACCTGCATTGGTGGTTGTGGCTGAGCGATCGTCGACAATGTATGCAGTTGCTGCGACGCAGACACATCTGTTCGTGCCAGTGCGCTGAGTGGTTGCACAGGTGCGATTGTCGGCTGCGACTGTTCGTCTGTAGACCCGTCGTCTATCGTTGTCACGTCTGTTTGTGCGGTGGATGTTGGGACTTCCGATTGCATGTCAGCGACCTGCTGCACTGGTGCCACTGGAATGCGACGCGTGACGACGACAGTATCGATAACGACAATGCGCTCAGGAGCTGGTGCGCTTGTAACTGGAACCGGAGATCCAGAGACGCCAGCAATACCATTGACTGGTTGTTGAGACGACTGCTGTGGCGATGTCATCAAGAGGGCCATCAATGCTGCACCCACGGCGGCTCCTCCAATGCTACTGAAGATTGAGGGCCAGAGTGCACTCGACGTTGATGCAGTTACACTACCTGCTGTCGATGCACCTGCCGCCGCTGCGAGTGGGAGCGGTGCAAGCCCCATATCCGACTGCGGTGGTGGGAAGACAGCGTCGCGATGAACAGCATTACGGATAGCGAGGAGATCCTTCATCTCCGTGCGGAGTTCTGGCTGAGCAGCGAGTTCATCGAACAGTGGTTGTTCGTGGTGCGGGTCGAGTTCGCCATCGAGGAAGGCATAAAGCGCCTCATCTGGCTGGAGTGGAGTAAGCGGAAACTCGTTCATAGGCATTGATTGGTGACCTTGGTGCTAGGCTTTAGAGTGCAGATCGGCGAGGTATGGAGCGAGGATGTCGCGAAGCTTCTTCTTCGCGCGGAAGATGCGAACCTTCACAACATCGAGTGACTCTCCAATGACGTCAGCAATCTCGTTGTACGACAAACCGTTGTATTCGCGCAGCACGAATGCTTCGCGATAATCTTCTGGTAAAAGCTCCAGTGATGCTTGAATGAGTTGCAATAATTCGCGCTGCTCATAGGGCACATCTCTGGATGCAAGATGAAAATCCTCGACCTCGACGAATTGCCGCTTGGATCTCGCCCTGTGGGAAAGGCAGAGATTACGCGCAATAGTCATCAGATAGGCAGGGAAGTTTTCAATGGCACGCTGCTGCCGGCCTGACTCAAGCAACTTGACAAAGGTCTCCTGAAGGAGGTCCTCTGCCGTGGTCGATTCGCCAATAATCTTCCGACAGTAGGTGTAGATACGTTGGCTGTAGCGACGATAGAGGATCGACAACGCAGCCTGAGCCGCCGCATCTTCATGCGACAGCCTAGCATACAGCTCAAGGTCTGGCGTCTCATCTGCCAGAGCCCGTCGCTGGTGTTGTGTGATCCCCGTTGCCATTACACCCCTCGAACTACAGAAGTACTGACGTTCAACCTGCCAGTCAGTTACAGGGAAGCCGCGAATTGATGGTAATTTTATCCATGGCTTCACTCGAACGACGTGCTGCGGCGCGTTTCATGGTACGCGCCGATGCGCAACATTGGAATTTGTCTGAATACCGAGACGACCTGTATCGACTTGTCGATCGAGGGGTAGGGGGGATTGGCGTGTTCCTAGGAGGTCTCGAGGAGACGGCCTCCATGATCGAGGATCTTCAGCGAAGGGGCGGACGTCGCCTCGTCATTGCCGGAGACTATGAATTCGGTCTGCCCATGCGCCTTACGGGCGGTGTGGCCTTCCCCCGAGCGATGGCGCTCGGGAATACCCTGCCCGGCATTACTGAGCACGTTGCCCGGTGCATCGCCGACGAAGCCCGTGCATTGGGCGTCCATTGGAACTGGGCTCCGGTAGCCGATATCAATGCAAATCCGAACAATCCCATCGTGAACACGAGGAGTTTTGGTGAAACGGCAGATGTCGTGGCGAATCATGCTACGGCATTCGTCCGCGGCACGCAAAGCGTCGGCGTCGTTGCCTGCGCAAAGCATGCACCTGGTCATGGCGATACGCAGGTAGACTCGCATATCGACCTTCCGGTGATTGAGCTTGATCGTGATGTGGCTGAAGCACGTGAGTTCGTGCCATTCCGTGCGTGCATTGATGCAGGTGTTCGGTCAATCATGATGGGGCACATCGTGGTGCCGTTCCTCGATCCAGACCTGCCGTCCTCACTCAGTCGACGCGTTGTGACCGATCTCGTGCGACGCGCATGGGGGTATGACGGACTCATCACGACAGATGCGCTTGATATGGGCGCAGTGCGTTCCCGCTGGTCAAGCGGAGAAGCTGCACTCCTTGCGCTCAAGGCTGGGGTCGATGTAGTGCTGATGCCAGAAGATCCACATGCCGCCATCGACGCTGTGATGGAGGCCATCGAGCGCGGTGAGCTCGACGAGGCCGAGCTTGAGGCTTCGGACGCTCGATGGGAAGAAACGCGCGCATTTGTCGGATTGCGGTCGACACGTGGTACAGGCTATAGCTCGCGCGAACCCGTCGTGGTCGACCAGGCTACGCATGCCATGATTGCGCTTCAGGCCGCCGATGGCGCAATGCGCCTCAAGGGCGACGCAAGCTTGTTGCCCATTACACAGCATCCACATGTGGCTGCGTTTGCGATTCTCGATGAGTCCGACGCTGATACCGCAACAACATGGTTTCAATCTCTAGCCAAGGCAACCGAGCTGAATATCGACATGGGGTTTGTCGACGGCACGATCGAGGAATCAGATCTTCAATCGTTGGTCGATGGAATTAGCGAGGCAACGGTAGTCGTGTTCGCGTTTTTCGGCAAGGCTGTAGCCTTCAAGGGCAAACTACCCGGATTCGATCGCATCCCGTATGTGATGGATCGCCTGGCCAATGGCCGACCGCGTGTGGTTGTTGCCTGTGGCAGCCCGTATGGAATCGACGCACTGCCGTCGAACCTGACCCTGTACACGTATTCGGATACGCTCCCGTCGATAGCCGCAAGTGTGATGCGACTGATCGGACGCTCAGTCCATCAGAATTAGCGTATTTTGGTCGAGAATTTGTGCAACCGCACCAACGACGGTCCGCAAAGGCCCGCGGTTACTGTGTTTTTGCACGAAGCGAATTACGACCTCCAACCAGGAAATTACGTGCAGCGTGTTCTCGTCACCGGTGGCGCCGGTTTCATAGGTAGCAATCTCGTCCGGATGATGGTCGAGAGTGGACGCTACGATGTGATCGTGTTCGACGCGCTGACCTATGCTGGCAATCTTGAGAACTTGTCGGATGTACTCGCGTCTGGACGTTGTGTCTTCGAGCACGGGTCCATTTGCGATGCGAACCGTGTGCGTGATGTGTTGGCTCGCTACCAGCCGTCGTCGATCCTGCATCTGGCTGCCGAGTCGCATGTGGATCGCTCAATTGCCTCGGCCTCGCCGTTTATCGAAACCAACGTGATGGGGACGCTGGTGTTGATCGAGGCCGCACGTGCATATCCTTCGATGCGGTTTGTCCATGTGTCTACCGACGAAGTATATGGTACGCTTGGACCGAACGATGCGCCGTTCACAGAACATACACCGCTCGATCCAACCTCACCGTACGCTGCGTCGAAGGCTGCGAGCGATCTCCTCGTTCAGTCATTTGTTCGCACACACGGCGTCGACGCTGTAATTACAAGGTGCTCGAACAATTATGGTCCATTCCAGTTCCCGGAAAAGTTCATTCCACTGATGACGTTGAATGCACTTGAAGGACGCTCGTTACCGATCTACGGCGACGGACAGCAAGTGCGGGACTGGTTGCATGTGAACGATCATTGCAGAGGAATTCTCGCAGCACTTGACCGGGGTATCACTGGTGAAGTGTACAACTTTGGCGGCTCAAGCGAACGGACCAACGAAGCGATGGTCACAGCTATCCTGGCGCAGACCGGAGCCAGTGCAGATTTGAAGACCTATGTGACAGACCGAAAAGCGCATGACCGACGCTACGCCATCAATGCAGAAAAGGCACATCGCGAGCTCGGATGGGCGCCGATGGTAGGATTTGAGCAGGGGCTGCATGATACCATTGCATGGTACATGGAGCATCGTGCATGGAGCGACAATGTGCGCAGCGGTGCGTACCGCTCGTATTACGAAACGCATTACAACACCACACTGTAAGAAACGAGGATTATCAGCATGGCGCTACGTCGCGTCGGACGCCCGCGAGCTAACGTAAGCTCATCAGAGAAGGCACTCATGACCAAGATCTTGGACGGCCGCATGGTGGTGGGCGTCGTAGGACTGGGGTACGTTGGACTGCCCCTTGCGCTCGAGTTTGCAAAGAGCGGCATACGTACCATCGGTGTTGATGTCAGTCCTGAGAAGATCTCGGCACTCAACGCAGGAAAGAACTACATCCAGGACTTGGACGATGCAGAGATCCGGCACGTTGTCAAGTCGACCAAGAAACTCTCGGCGTCACGTGATTTCAGCGCGCTTGCCGAATGCGATGTGATCTACGTCTGTGTGCCAACGCCATTCACAGTCAACAAGGATCCTGATATCTCGCACATCGTGCATGCAACGGAAGAGATCGCGCGTTCCCTGCGAAAGGGGCAGCTTGTGATCCTCAAGAGCACGACATTCCCAGGTACGACCGAGAAGTATGTGAAGCCAATCCTCGATGCCACGAAGCTGGTATGTGGACGTGACTACTTCCTTGCGTTCTCACCAGAGCGGATTGACCCAGGGAACAAGACCTGGACGACGCACAACACGCCTGTTGTTGTCGGCGGTGTTACTTCTGCATGTACAGATTTGGCAATCGCCGTTAATCGCCGGATCATCGGCGAAGTGGTGCCGGTAAGTTCGCCATCGGTGGCTGAGATGGAGAAGCTCCTCGAGAATATCTTCCGGAGTGTCAACATTGCGCTTGTGAATGAACTGGCCCAGCTCTGTGATCGCATTGGCGTGAACATTTGGGAAGTCGTCGATGCTGCGAAGACGAAGCCTTTCGGGTTTATGCCATTCTATCCTGGGCCAGGTATCGGCGGACACTGTATTCTGATCGATCCTTACTATCTGTCATGGGCTGCACGCGAAGTTGACTTCGTCACGAACTTCATTACGCTCGCTGCGGAAGTCAACGAATCGATGCCGTTCTACGTGCGTTCTATGATTGAACGTGAGATTGCGCGCCAGCCGGTGACGATGAAGACAGCTAAGGTGTTGCTGCTTGGTATGGCGTTTAAGAAAGACGTTGACGATCTGCGACACTCGCCAGCACTTAAGGTGGCAGAGTTGTTGCATGAAGGCGGGATCGAGAACATTAGCTACTTCGATCCATACATTCCATCGGTCAATGTGCATGGAACGACACTGACGTCGAAGAAGACTCTTACGCCGGCGTATATCAAGCGTCATGACGTTGTGGTGATCACAACCGATCACAGCTCGTTCGATGTGGAGATGATCGTCGCCAATGCAACGGTCGTGATCGACACACGCAATGCAACGAAGAACGTTCGTGGTCCGAAGAAAAACGTCGTGCTGCTGGGAGACGGAAAGTGAAGCGTATCATCTCCGTTGTTGGAGCGCGACCCAACTTCATGAAGGTCGCACCAATTCATCGTGCCTTTGCTGCGTATGCAGACACGTGGTCCCACAGCATCGTCCACACCGGTCAGCACTATGATGCTGCGATGTCAGATGCGTTCTTCTCGGATCTTGATATGCCGCACCCAGCGTATTTCCTGGGTGTTGGAAGTGGCTCGCATGCAGAACAGACGGCGCGCGTGATGACCGGTTTCGAGCAGGTGTGCAACGAGGCTAGGCCAGACTACGTGATCGTAGTAGGAGACGTGAATAGCACGATTGCATGCGCTCTTGTGAGCGTCAAGATGGGCATTCGCACTGCTCACGTCGAGGCTGGTTTGCGATCAGGTGATCGCGCGATGCCGGAAGAGATCAATCGACTTGCTACCGATGCCATTGTTGACGACCTATTTGTAACAGAAGAGAGCGGACGTCAGCATCTGCTTCGTGAAGGCGTTGATCCTCAGCGCATTCATTTCGTGGGCAACACGATGATTGACTCGCTGCATTATGCGTTGCCGAAAACTGAAACGAGCACCATTCATGCACGTCTCGGCGTAACAGCCGGCGGGTACGTCCTCGTGACGATGCACCGGCCTAGCAATGTTGATTCGCCTGAGCAGCTGCGTATGCTCATGGATGTCGTTGCGCACGTCTCTAGCGACATGCCTGTTGTGTTTCCTGTTCACCCGCGCACACGGAAGAAGATCGCAGAGTTCGGCATCACGATTCCGGCCTCGGTGATCTTGCTCGACCCAGTCGGCTATGTCGAGTTTCTGTCCTTGATGAAGGCGGCGGCTCTGGTGCTGACAGACTCTGGTGGAATCCAAGAGGAGACAACGGCGCTTGGCGTGCCTTGCGTGACCTCCAGAACAACAACCGAGCGTCCGATCACGGTTGAATGTGGCACGAACATCCTTGTAGAGCCCACACGCGAGTCGATCCTGGATGCCGTGGCACGCGTTCTCCGCGGAGACGGCCCCAAGGGGTCGATTCCGCCCCTCTGGGACGGAAAGGCTGCCGAGCGTATCGCGGCCCTCATCACCGGACACTATTCGTAACTTTGGCCCGTCGGCCAACCCTTCGTCATTCTTGTGAGTTTGGATGTCTCGTTCACAGCGTTTTGCTCGACTGATCGCGATTGTCATATGTGCTCTGGCACCCGTGGTGCTGATGGCACAGGGGAGTGGGGGCGGACTCGATCTTGATCGACTGTCCTCAACAGCAAAGACGCAGGGGAGTTTGTCGTCGCTCCTTACTGCAGAGCAGTTCCCGACCGATGATGTGGTTGATCCATCCGTGTTTGTTCTCGGACCCGGTGATATCCTCGCATATCAAACAACCGGCATCGACTTCATGGAGAAGATGACGGTTGTCACACCCGAAAACACCATCATGCTCGAGCGTATCGGCGTGATCAATGTAGCCGGCAAGACGCTCCAGCAGCTTCGCGATACGCTTACAGCGATCATGAAGCAGCGTTCGGCGTCGGTTGACATCTTCCTCACGCTTCGCCGCGCTCGCCTCGTGTACGTGACCCTCAAGGGTAATGTGACATATCCTGGCACATACGCCGTTCCAGCATCGATGCGTGTGTCTACATTCCTGACCGTGATGCGTCAGCCATGGCTTCTCAGTAAGGATGGGGGACTGTCAGAACTCGCCAAGGGTTCAGGTATGAATGTCGTGCCAACAAAGGCACAAGAGCTTACTCGTCTCACAGTCACAACACTTGGTCCATTCGCATCACGGAATATTGCCGTTCGCCATCGCCGTGGAGCACAGATCGCTGATCTCCCACTCTCACGCGTCAATGGGTTCTCGCATTTGGATCCCCACGTTCGTGAGGGCGACGAAATCGAGGTACCATACGAGGATCGTACGGTATCCACGGTGTCGATCTCTGGTGCTGTTGTTTCGCCAACGACACTTGCATTCAAGCAGGGCGACCGCGTGTCACTGCTGCTTGCAGCGGCCGGCGGACCAACGTCCGATGCTGATCTCTCACGTGTCTTCGTGATTCACTCAACGGGTGGTGGCAAGCAACGCATTGCTGTTACGCCAACGTTTGACGTTGATGGTCAAGACGTTGAGCTTCAACCGGGCAGTACGATCATCGTTGAGCGTCGCGTAGAAACAGGCGCACCTGCATCGCAGGGCGTTGTTCAGGTCTATGGTGAAGTGGCCTCGCCTGGCGCTGTCGTGATTGTGCCAGGATCGACACGACTCAGTGAGGTGATCGCAAGTTCAGGAGGCGTTCTTCCGCAAGCATCCATGGAGTTGTCGTACATCGTGCGTCCGGAGCGGGGTGCAATCACGCCCCTTCAACAGCGCGACGATGCATACCGCACATTCCAGTACTCGGATCTCAAGCTCGAAGACACAACGCGCTATCATATCGATCAGAAGTACCGTTTGCCGTACGTCTCCTGCGATATGGCACGTGCACTGCGCGATGCCTCATCTCCTGATAACATCGTGATGCAGTCGGGCGACATCGTTGTTGTGCAGCCAACGCCGGATCGTGTGTACGTGTACGGACAGGTTACACGTCCCGGCTACGTTCCATACGAACCAAACAAGCGTCTCAATTGGTATGTCGAACGTGCCGGAGGCTACGCAACTGGTGCGCGCGTCGATCGTGCTCGCATCATCAAGGGAAAATCGAAGGTCTGGGTTGAAGACGACGACAACGTGTTTGTCGAACCAGGCGATGAAGTCTATGTGCCGCGTCCACCAGATATTCCTGTGGGCACAGAGCTGCAGACGTATGCCATTGTTGCGAGTATCGCCTCAAGCGTGGTAGCGCTCACGGCAACACTGATTGCCATCCTGCGATAGGGCAGACACTGTGTCATCACTTCAGGGCAATGTCGCGCGACGTGTTGTGTCTGGCAGCCTCTGGATGATCGGCTCGCAGGCGCTCGTGCTTGGCTTGATGTTTCTCGCTCAGCGCGAGATTCTCTCGACGTTGAGTAAGGAAGACAACGGCGTGTTGTTCTTTCAACGTCGCGTTGTCGACTTCCTGATGGTCGTCCTCGTCGACCTCGGCATGAATGGTGTGCTGATACGGCGCGTCGTCCAAGAGCACCATCGCGCATCAGAGATTCTCTCCTCTGCGCTTGCCGTGCGCCTTCTCATGGCCGCATTCGCAACGCTCCTGGGCATGGCTACCGCCGTCTACAGCGGCTACCCACCAATCGATGCAGCGGTTTGGGCTGTGTACGTGTTTATTTCTGCACGTACTACATTGGGGAGATATGTTCTTGAAGTACCGTCGCGCACATCTGGTGGATTCAACCGTGTAAGTGCACTCGGCGTGCTTGATGCGGTGCTCTTTACGATGGGGATCTGGTTGGTCCGCGATCATCTCACACCTTCGATTGTAATCCTCACGTATGCACTATCGGCGGTGCCGGGATTTGTATTGATGTCCGCCTCACGCACTGGAGTTGCGATAAGTATTCGCCACAGTTCAGTTGCCGAGATGCGTCAGCTTGTGCGCGAATCATTGCCCATTGTTCTATCGGTTGGTCTTATCGCCGTGCATACAACGCTGGATACGCTCCTCGTTGAGGCCTATGGCACAGCGCGCGACGTGGGTATCCTCGGTGCTGTGAACGCTGCGATCGGTCCGTTCTTGGTCGTTGTGCCGCAGGCAGTATCACTTGTCTTCATGCCAGAGGTTGCACGTCGGATTGACGAGCCGCAGCGTCGCGATGCATCGATCGTTGCCATGCTTCGCGTGCTTGTCGTACTTGCCACCTGCTTCGCGGCTGCTGCGATTCCTCTATTGCCACTCTTTGTGCAACTGGTGAGCGCTGGACGCTACTCGCCCGATGTTGCTGCATTTGAGTGGTTCCTATGGTCAGCGCCAATGGCTGCGGTGGTTGTCTTTGTGCAAGAAGTTGCGATTACGCTCGGTCATCAACGACGTAATGTCGCTATTGCCAGCGTGCTCGTGATTGCCACAGCACTCTTCGGATTTGTGTGGATCCCACAGTTACTCTCGGTAGGGGCTGTGATTGGACGCTTCTGTACCATGGCCGTTGGAGCGCTCTACTGCATGTGGCTCCTGTACCGCTTCATGGCGAAACCCGTAGATTTGTGGGTTGTAGTCAGAGTTGTGATCCTCGTAGGGGGCTCAATCGGCATATCCGTGCTTCTGCGGGGATTGGCGATAGAGCCATGGATGGTCGCCGCTGCTGCCTTCATCTCGACGGCAAGCGTAGCTCTGCTAACGGGCCTCGTAAGTGCAGACGATGTTCGCCACGTGCGTTCGCGTCTACGCTTTGATGCACCGTCTCAGTGATTTTACAACGAATCCCACACTATGTCATCGACGCAACACCATACATCAACCGCAATGGGCACAGTCGCCGAGGTAGCTCCGCGACGGTCCTTTGGCACGATGTGGCGTCCGTCGATGATGCAGCTCACGGTTGACATCCTCGCATTTACCGTAAGCTTTGCGGTGTATCAGGTTGTGCGCCATGTAATGCTGACAGACCTGCGCATCTTTTCGCTAGCCGACCATGCCGTGATCGCAGCACTCTCGTGCGCATTCTGGTGCCTGGCCTTCTGGATGGGTGGACTCTACCGCGACTACTACATTCGATCGCCGTTCGAAGAGTTCTTCGCGTTGTTTCGCGTAACCTTCCTGGGATCGGTAACGATCTTTCTGCTGATCTTCTTCGGTAGCTCCGAGGACTTCCGCAATAATCCACGATTTGTGTTCGGTGTGTACTGGCTGGTACTCTTCGGTCTGGCCGCCATCGGACGTATCGTCGCTCGACAGCTTCAACGCAGGTTCCGTGAACATGGGATCATCACAATTCCGACCGTTCTGATCGGCTCGCGCGAGCGGCTCGCAGAGTTGCTTGCCGATCTCCGCGATGAGCCAGCATGGGGCTATGATGTGCTCGGCGTGGTTGAAGTGGGAGCCTCCGACGGACCTCAATCGTCGCTCGGTGTTGCACGTCTTGGTGGCGTCGATGAAGTGCCATCAGTTCTGCGCGCTTTGCGTCCGCGTGAAGTGCTCGTAACGATGGATCACACCGATCATGATGCGTTGCTGAAGGTTACCGCTCAAGCTGCCGATGAAGGAGCGCTTGTTCGCATTGTTCCCGACCTCTACGAGATCTTCTCCGGTCAGGCACGCACGCAGCAGATATATGGGTCGCCCCTTATCGAAGTAAGTCCCGAGCTCATGCAACCATGGGAGGAAGTTGCAAAGCGCACGATGGATATCGTGGTCAGCCTGTTGATTCTTGTTGTTGGACTGCCGGTGTGGATTCTTACCGCGATTGCGGTGAAGGTGACTTCGAAGGGGCCGATGTTCTTCGTGCAAGAGCGCGTAGGGAGGAATGGTTCCGTGTTCCGCATGGCGAAGTTCCGCTCGATGTACACCGATGACCGTCGGGGTCCGACATGGACAGAAGAAAACGATCCACGCGTGACGCCTGTCGGTAGGTTCATTCGCAAGACGCACTTGGACGAGATCCCGCAGCTCTGGAACGTGCTCAAGGGGGAAATGTCGCTTGTTGGCCCACGTCCCGAGCAGCCCCATTACGTTGAGAAGTTCACGCAAATGCTTCCGTATTATCGTCGGCGCCACAAGGTGCGTCCGGGCGTTACGGGCTGGTGGCAGGTAAAGGTGAAGTCAAACCCGGAATCACTCGAAGAGATCAAGAACCGACTT
>VFQT010001980.1_pt1 | contig 22417 bp, 23 predicted proteins | sample 3512381 | NCBI WGS metagenome assembly VFQT01 (sample SAMN10412376, study PRJNA504923) | tailings metagenome | isolation source: Relicate 2 Philex TSF3 active mining site | place: Philippines: Tuba, Benguet | collected 2017-08-29
TCGGCGATGCGGTGCAGCAACCAGCGGGCCACGGTGAGGTGGTCGGAGACGGTGAGGGCGTCGGCCGCACCGATCTGGAACTCCCACTGGCCGGGCATCACTTCGGCGTTGGTGCCCTCGATGAGAAGGCCGGCGTCGAGGCAGGCCTGCGTGTGCTCCTCGATGATGTCACGACCGACGACGCGACCGGCGCCGACGCCGCAGTAGTACGGACCCTGGGGCTCGGGGAAGCCGTCCTTCGGGAAGCCGAGGGGGCTGCCGTCGAGGCGCATCATGGTGTACTCCTGCTCGATACCGAAGATCATCTCGTCGGAGGCGTACTTCTTGGCGGCCTTGGCGCACGCGGCGCGGGTGTTGGTGGGGTGCGGCTTGTTCGACTGGGCCAACATGACCTCGCAGAGCACGAGGATGTTGTCGCCGCCTCGGATGGGGTCGGGACAGGTGAAGACGGGGTTCAACGCGCAGTCCGACTTGTCGCCGGGGGCCTGGTTGGTCGACGAACCGTCGAAGCCCCAGATCGGGGGAGTGGTGACGTCGTCGGCAAGGATCTTGGTCTTGGAACGAAGCAGCGGTGTCGGCTCGGTGCCGTCGATCCAGATGTATTCGGCTTGATAGGCCACGGGGGTCCTCCATGTGGTTGTTCGGCAGAGCCGGTTGTTGTAGGGGTGAGTTCAGCGTCGCAGGGGGGCATTTCCCCGCCGTTGCCCAATTGTGAACGCTGTGTGAAACGACGCTGTTCCGGTGGTTGCACTGATCGGCGGGTGTCGGTCACGGTAGCGGGTGACCGATGATCCCACCCCACCGGCGTCGGGGGTCGCCGTTAGCCTCGGCGAGGTGGCGACTCTTCGCATCGGATTGGCCCAGTTGAACCCCACCGTGGGTGATCTCGTGGGAAATCGCGCCCTGATCGCCGACGCCTATCGACGCGCCTCCGACGCCGGCTGTGATCTGGTGGCCTTCCCCGAGCTCAGCGTCACCGGCTATCCGCCCGAGGACCTGGTCCTGAAGCCCGGATTCGTGCGCGACAACCGAGCCGTCGTCGACGAGTTGGCCGCACTCACCAACCGTTGCGTCGCGATCATCGGTTTCGTCGACGCCGGACACGGTTCCGATCCGGGCTCGGGTCGGCCCCGCATCCACAACGCGGCGGCGGTGTGCGCCAACGGTGTGGTGAAGAGCACGTACCACAAGCGACTGTTGCCGAACTACGACGTGTTCGACGAGGAACGCACCTTCGAACCGGGGCGCGGCGATCATCGCCTGATCGAGGTGGGCGGCGTGCGGGTGGGTGTCTCCATCTGCGAGGACATCTGGCATCCCGACGGCCCGGTGGCGGCCCAGGCCGCGCTCGGCGCGCGGGTCAACATCAACATCAACGGTTCGCCGTTCCACGTGGGCAAGTTGGCCGAGCGTCAACGGATGTTGGCGCAGCGAGCCCGTGACACCTCGTGCGCGATCGTGTACGTCAACCAGGTCGGTGGTCAGGACGAGTTGGTGTTCGACGGCGCATCGATGGTCTTCGACGCCAAGGGCAATCTGTTGGCACGTTCACCGCAGTTCGCCTCGGATCTGATGATCTTCGATCTCGACGTGGACGCGCCCCGCCCGTCGGCGATCGCTCCGACGTCGGACCGGTCCGAGGAGTTGTACGAGGCCCTCGTTCTCGGCACGCGCGATTACGTGCGCAAGAACCGGTTCACCGACGTGGTCATCGGCCTGTCGGGCGGGATCGATTCGTCGCTGGTGGCCGCGGTGGCCGTCGACGCGTTGGGTGCCGAGCACGTGCACGGCGTCTCCATGCCCTCGCGTTACTCCTCGGAGGGATCGCGGACCGACGCTCACGATCTGGCCACGGCGTTGGGCATCGACATCCGCACGATCTCCATCGAACCCGTGTTCCGCTCGTACCTCGAGATCCTCGAGCCCGGTTTCGCGGGACGCGCGGCCGATCTCACGGAGGAGAACCTGCAGAGTCGCTGTCGGGGGCAGATCCTGATGGCTCTGTCGAACAAGTTCGGCTGGATGGTTCTCACCACCGGCAACAAGAGCGAGATGGCCGTCGGTTACTTCACCATCTACGGCGATTCCGTGGGTGGCTACGCGGTGATCAAGGACGTGTTGAAGTTGGACGTGTTCGCGTTGAGCCGACACGTCAACGAGCGAGCCGGTCGCGTCGTCATCCCCGAGTCGGTGCTCACCAAGCCGCCGTCGGCCGAGCTGCGCCCCGACCAACGCGACGATCAGAGTCTCCCTCCGTACGAGGTGTTGGACCCGATCCTGTCGTTGTACGTCGAGCAGGATCGCACGGCATCGGAGATCGTCGAGATGGGTCATCCCGAGGACGTGGTGCGTCGCATCGCCCGTCTGGTGGACGTGAACGAGTACAAGCGCCGTCAGTGCCCGCCCGGGGTGCGCGTGAGCGAGAAGGCGTTCGGCAAGGATCGGCGACTGCCGATCACGAACGGTTACCGCGGCTGAAGACCGCGAGACACGCGACCATCCCCACGGCCATGAGCGCTCCGACGAGGGCCGGCACGTCGATCCCGTAACGATCGAAGGCGGCGGTGGCGATCACCGACATCGACGCGCGCCCCAACATGCCGCCGGCCAACACGATTCCGAGCCCGCGTCCGGGGGAGTCCGGGATGAGGTTGGCGGCCACGGGCAACAAGCTGACGATGGCGAATTCGAATCCGAGGAGGAAGAGTCCGAGCAACACCAGTCCCGGAACCTGCTGGGTGTGAAGCGCCGCCAACAGGATTCCGGAGGGCACGATGAGCGCGGCCCCGGCGATCGCGCTGCGTTCCTTGCCCCACACGTCGGTGCGACGCGCGCTGGTGATCGAGGCCAGCAGTTCGAAGGCCCCCAGACCGAACGCCACCGCGGCGATTCCGGCCTCGGTGAAGCCGAACTCGTCCTCGAGCCACGACCCGAACGTGACGAACATGGCCTGACTGGAGGCCATGAGGAAGAACATGGATCCGAACACCAGGTAACCGCGGCGGGGCATCGCGACGGCCACGACGTCGCGTTCGCGCAAAGATCCGGCCACGTCGTGGGGGTCGAGCCGCGCACCGATGACGATCGCCATGACACCCACCGCGCCGGCACCCACCACGTAACCCCAACGCCACGACGACTGGGACGCCACGAGTCCCATGACCGTGACCCCGACGAGCAGGCCCAGAGCCCACGAGGTCTCGGTGATGCCGATGACCCGACCGCGCCGCGCGTAGTCGACATGGTCGTTGACCCACGCGGTGAGTCCGATGTCGAAGAAGAACTTGAACACGCTGATGAGGAGGATGCCGACGATGAAGACCCACATGTTGGGGCTGGTCGCGGCCACCACGGCCGCCGCCGAGATGCCGAGCAGTCCACCGGCCATGGCGGTACGGCGATGGACGCGGTCGACGAAGGACCCCAGTAGCGGCGACGCCCCCATGGCCAGTTCGGTGATCATCAGGGCCACGCCGAGTCGCGAGAGGCTGACCCCGAAATCGTCGCTGATGCTGGCCAGGAACGGTGGCGCGAAGCGGAAGCAGGCGTTCGCCGTGAGGCGAGCCGTGGTGAGCGGAAGGACGTGGCGTCTGGTCTCGGACGAGTAGGAATCGTCGAGGAAGCGATCGGCCAGACGAGTGCTCAACATTGCGCGTCCGGGTCCTCGTCGCCGTCGTGGGACTTCGCGATGAGATATCCGATGGCCCGTTCGGACTTGGGGTAGCGGTTGACGATGGCCCAGAAATCCGGACCGTGACCGGGAACGTGCAGGTGCGCCAGTTCGTGGACGATGACGTAGTCGAGCACCCAGGCCGGGAACCCCACCAGACGGGTGGAGATGCGAACGTCGGACCGGGTCGGGGTGCACAGGCCCCAGACCGCGGTGAGATTGTCGGCCCAGGCGATGGTGTCGGGGGTTCGCAGGGAGAACGTGCGCGCCAGACGGGCGGCGCGATCGGCCAGATCGATGTCGCGCGTGGCCATGCGACGTCGGAAGCGTCGCACCATGTCCTCCACGCTGTCGCGTTCCTCGTCGGCGCTCATCCACGACGGGATGGACACGCGCAGCACGTCGCCGTCCATGCGGGCACTGACGCTGCGGCGACGTTTCCGGGAACGCAGGACCTCCACGCGGAACGGGTCGGGGGACGCGGTGTCGACGGGAGCCTCGATCGGTGTGACCGGCGCGATCGGAGTCACGGGGGGTTCGGGAGCCGAGATCGGATCGGGATCGAAAAGGCGTGGAGCGGGCTCGGGGGTCATCGGGTCATTCCACCGCGCCGGTGTTGCGCAATTCGTCGGCGATGAGTTCGAGCGGGAAGAGGAGCGAGCCGTTGCGCCACGCCCCGTCGGGTCCGTGCTCGAACCATCCGCCGGCCAGGTTCGGAAAGCGGGTGTCGGGATCGCCGAGGTGGCGGCGCAGTAGCCGCAACACGCCCCCGTGCGACACCACGAGCACGCAGGCGTTCGGTCGATCCGATGCGATCGACGACAGGGCGGCCAGCGTGCGCTCGATGGTGGACTCCTCCGACTCGAAACCCGGAGGACGCCGGTTGCCGGCCAGATAGCCCGGCCACCGTTGGTCGATCTCGTCGGGGGTGAGGCCCTGCCATTCGCCGGCGTGGTTCTCGCGCCAACGCGCGTCGCTCGTGACGTCGGCACAACCGACGACCCCGGCGATGAGTTCCCCGGTGACGCGCGCCCGCTCGAGGTCGCTCGTGACCACGGCGTCGAACGCGGGACATTCGTTGGCCAGTAGTCCGGCGGCCGACAGGGCTTGCGATCGACCGAGATCGGTGAGCGGCGGGTCGGCCTGCCCCTGCCAGCGACGTACCGCGTTCCACGTGCTCTGGCCGTGTCGGAGAACGAGGACTCTGGTGCCGGGATGGCGTCCGCTGTTCGTCACAGACGTCGAGGGTACTGCCGGTACGCTCGGCGACGTGGCCTCTCTTCGACTGTTCGCCCGGGCGCGCGAGATCGCCGGAACGGGTGCGACCGACGTGGCCGGAGACACCGTCGACGAGGTGGTGGCCGAGGCCGTGCGTCGCTTCGGAGCGGACTTCGCCGACCTGTTGCCCAGTTGTCGGATCTGGTTGAACGGTGAATCGGTGCCCGGTTCCACGCCCGTGACCGACAATGATGAGGTGGCGGTGTTGCCCCCAGTCTCCGGAGGTTGTCGATGAGCGAACATAATCGATCGGTGGATCCGGCGTCGCTCGATCTGTCCGATCTGCGCGCCGAGCGCGAGGCCTTGCGCAAGGACGAGGACGCCGTCTCCTTCGTGCGCCGTCTGGCTCAGGGTCGTGTCGATCTGGTGGCCGCCGTGCGCAACGGACGTCGTGGCGGTGAGGCGGTCACCGCGGCCGACATCGTGAAGTCGGGAGTGGGCCCGGCACCGAGCACCGGCTCGGTTCGTCCGCCGCGCGACACCGACGTGGCCGGCGATCACCCGCTCCTGGCCGAGTTCGACGCGCTGTGCGATCGGATGGGATTCGACGACATGTCCGAGCTCGACGACGACGCCCTCGGTGCCCTGGAGGCCGAACTCCGGGCCTTCGAGGCCGCCCAATCCGAGATTCGCCGGCGGTTGTTCGATCGCATCGACGCGCTCACGGCCGAGTTGGTGCGTCGCTATCGCGATGGCGGTGCCTCGGTGGACGCCCTGCTGGAGGGCTGAGCGGGTTTCGCCACCTGATTCGGGATTAATCCACCCCGATCAGGGAAGTTTTTCCGGTCGCCGGTAGTTTCAGCCCTCTGTGACACGCGTGGCCATGTTGTCCTTCCACACCTCGCCGCTGGCGCAGCCGGGTGTCGGCGACTCCGGAGGCATGAACGTGTACGTCCGCGAGTTGGTGGCCGGTCTCGCTCACGCCGGCGTGGAGGTCACCACCTACACGCGCGAGTGGAAGAGGGGACTGCCCCGCGAAGTGCTGGTGGAACCCAACCATCGCGTGGTCCACGTTCCGGCCGGGGCTCTCGATCTGCCCAAGGAGGAACTGGAGTCGGTCATCCCGCGCTTCACCGACTTCGTCATCGAGGACATGAAGCGTGGCGACACGCGCGACGGCCGGCCGACCGACGTGGTGCACGCGAACTACTGGCTCTCGGGTATCGCCGGGCACTCGATCAAGCACGAACTCGGTATTCCGCTCGTCACGACGTTCCACACGCTGGCGCGTGTCAAGGCCGAGGGCGGCGACCCCGAGTCCGAGCGTCGCGAGCGCGCCGAGGCCGACATCATCGGTTGTGCCGACGCGATCTGCGTCAGTTGCGATCAGGAGGAGGAGCAGTTCGTCCGCCTCTACGGAAACCCGCCCGGAGACCTCGAGATCGTGGCCCCCGGGGTGGAACACGCTTTCTTCACCCCCGGTGACCGTCGCGGTGCCCGTCACGCCCTGGGCATGGGCGACGGCCCCGTGCTGTTGTTCGTCGGTCGCATCCAACCGCTCAAGGGCGTCGACGTGGCGGTGCGCGCTTTGGCCGCCCTGGGTCGCGACGACGCGCGTCTCTACGTGGTGGGCGGGGCGAGCGGAGCCGAGGGCGACACCGAGGTGCATCGGGTGCGGGCCCTGGTGACCGAACTCGGACTCGACGGGCGCGTGCATTTCGTGGCCCCGCAAGCGCACCACATCCTGTCCACCTACTACCGCGCCGCCGACGCAGTCTGGGTGCCCTCGCGCTCGGAGAGTTTCGGATTGGTCGCGCTCGAAGCCGCCGCGTGCGGCATCCCGGTGGTGGCCAACGCGGTGGGAGGGCTGTTGTCGTTGGTCGATCACGGCTCGACCGGATTCCTCGTGAACGACCGCGATCCCGAGCAGTTCGCCGCGTACACCGATCACCTGCTGCGAAACCCGTCGCTGGCCGCCTCCATGAGGGCCGCGGCAGCCGAGCGGGGACGTCGCTACACGTGGAGTTTCGCCGCGGCGCGTCTGCGTCGCGTCTACACCGACATCACCACCCGGTCCCTCGTCAACTGCTCGTGAGTGATCTCTTCGACGACGAATCGCTGGCGGTCCTCGAGCGCCGTATCGACGAGTGGCTCGCCGCCATGAAGTCGTCGAACCAAACGATCCTGGCCATCGACATCGCCGATCCCGACCCGATGTTCCGCGCCCGTTGGTACGTGCGCATGCGCGGCGAGACGAAGGATTTCATCACCGTCTGGATCACCCTCGGTCAGCGCACGTTGCGTTACGAGACCTACGTGATGCCCGCCCCCGAGGAGAACATCGCCGAGTTCAACGAACAGCTGTTGCGTCGCAACGACAAGTTGGTCGGCGCGCACTTCTCGCTCGGGCTGGAGGACGCCGTGTACCTGCGTGGCGATCTGCCGTTGAGCGGCCTAACCGAGCCCGAACTCGATCGCATCGTCGGTTCGTTGTACGCGCACGTCGAGCAGTGCTTCCGCCCATTGCTGATGTTGGGCTACGCCTCCCGCTTCGCCGACTGACCGAGTTCCGGGTCCGCACGGGAGTCGGACCCGTGGTCGCCGGCTCGAACCCGGTCGGGCCCACCCTCGGCGTCTCGTCGGCGTCGATCGGGAAGTCGGCGCCGACGAGAACCCCCCGAGCGTTAGCGTGACGGCATGTCCAGCAGCTCGAAGTCGAGGCTCGTCGTCGTCGGCGGCGGCAACATGGGAGCGGCCCTGGTGGGCGGATTGCTCGCCGCGGCCTCGAGCCCGGTGAGGCCGGCCGATCTGACCATCGTCGAGGTCGTCGAGGCCCGTCGTGAGCAGTTGCGGACCATGTTCCCGACGGTGTCCGTGGAGGCCGAGATCCCCGAGTGTGGCGCCGCGGTCGTCGCGGTGAAACCCCACGACGTGCCCGAGGCCGTGACCCGAGCGGTGGCCCGTGGCGCCACCCGCGTGTTGTCGATCGCGGCCGGGGTCACCATCGCCACCCTGGAGGCGGCCGCGGGTGACGCGGTGGCCGTGGTTCGCTCCATGCCCAACACCCCCGCGATGGTTCGCGAGGGTGCCTCGGCGATCGCCGCCGGTCGTCACGCGGGCCACGACGACGTCGCATGGGCCGAGTCCATTCTCGGATCGGTCGGAACCGTCGTGCGTGTCTCGGAATCGGAGATGGACGCCGTCACCGGATTGGCCGGCAGTGGTCCGGCCTACCTGTTCCTCGTGGCCGAGGCCCTCATCGACGCCGGCGTGCGAGTGGGACTCGAACGTTCCGTCGCCGACGCGCTCGTTCGTCAGTTGTTGGTGGGATCGGCGGCGTTGCTCGCGCGCGGCGAGGAACCCGCGGATCTGCGCGCCAAGGTGACGTCACCCGGTGGCACCACCGCCGCCGGAATCGCGGCGCTCGAGTCCCACGACGTGCGCGCGGCCTTCGTCGACGCGGTTCGCGCCGCGACCGAACGCGGGCGCGAACTCGGTCGCGGTTGACGAAATTCTTTCGCCGACGCACTGACATTTGTCCGACCCGTTGTGGGGATCTCGCAGGTCAGCGATTTAGTGAAAATCGCGACCGATTCGTGCAGTGTGCAACTTTCGAAAATTTCCTCGCGTGACACTTTTCTCGCGCCCTTTTCTGTGTCTATCGTATGCCACAGGTCACAAGACCACCGGCTGATTCAGCCGGGAGACGCGCCCGAAAGGGCAGCGCCGACAGGGCCGGTGCCATCGGGGGGTTGGCACCGGCCCCGTCGCATTTACCGGCCGGTTTTTCCCGCTCGACGCGACACCTTGCGTTCATCCACCGACACACTGAGCCCATGAACGCACCTCGATTCTCCACGGTGTCGTTCCTCTCCGATCTCGGGCACGCGTCCGAACACGTGGGTGTCGTGAAAGCGGTCATCCGCGAGGAGGCGCCGCACGTGACGGTGATCGATCTGGTGCACGACATCGCACCGTTCGACGTGCGCGCCGCGTCGTTGTCGTTGGCGCGTGCCGTTCCGTATCTCACCGAGGGAGTCGTGATCGCGTGCGTCGATCCCGGCGCGGGCACCGAACGTCGCCTGGTGGGCATCGAGGTCGCCGACGGCGCCGGAGTCTTCCTCGGACCCGACAACGGACTGCTGGCGCCCGGTGTCGCACTGGTGGGCGGCGCAGGTCGCGCCGTCGTGCTCGATCGTGACGAGCATCATCTCGTCGCACCCGGTTCCACGTTCGTCGCGCGCGACGTGTTGGCCCCCGTGGCGGCGGCGTTGTGCAACGGTGTCGACCTGTTCGAACTGGGAACACCGATCGACGCCGGCGCGTTGTTGCCCGGCGTGGTGCCGATCCCCCGCGAGGAGAACGGTGGACTCTCGTGCGAGGTCCTCTGGGTCGATCGCTACGGCAACTGTCAGCTGAACGTGTCGCTCGACGACGTGCGTTCGGCCTTCGGTTCCGACGCGTCGCGGGTTCGTACCACGATCGGTGCCGACGTCCGCAATTTCGAGGTGGTCACGGCGTTCGATGCGCTCGGACAAGGTGCCGCCGGTCTGGTGGTCGATTCCACCGGGCTGTTGTGCATCGCCGTCGGCCGGGCCTCGGCGGCTCGCGAGTTGTCGATCGGCGAGGGCGAGCAGGTGTTCCTCGCCCCGGGCGGCGAGCCCGTTCCCACCAGCGTGAAGGTGACCATCGGTCCCGGCCGTTGACCCCCGACGATGTCGGCGGGGTGAGCGGCTATGGTGACCACATGCGCCCCGCCACGACGTTGACCATGGCCCTGTTGCTCGGTGCGATCTTCGTCGCGGGAATCATCTCACTGCTCCAACTGTGAGCGAACGAGCGATGAGGAGGAACCGGTCGTGAACCTGGCATCCATCGTCGACAAGCACGACGCCACGTGCCCGGCCATCATCAGCCGCGGTCGCACCACCACCTACGGCGAGTTGCGCGATCAGATCGAGTCCTTCCGAGGATCGTTGACCGAGCTCGGCGTCGGACCCGGCGATCGGGTGGCGCTGATGTGCGGCAACGGCCGCTGGTTCGTGGTGGCCTACATGGCGGTCGTCGGTGCGGGTGCCATCGCGGTGCCGTTGAACCCGCTCAGTCCGACCCCGGAACTCCAGGCCGAACTGGCGATCGTCGATCCCAAGGTGGTCTTGGTGGAGGCGTCCGGTGTCCCGTCGTTCGCCTTGGTCGATCGTGGTCGGGTGCCCTCGTTGACCCACGTCGTCGTCACCGACGCGTCGAGCGCGGGTGCCGTGGCCGGTTCGGCCATGGTGCGCACATTCGACGACATGCTCACCGGTCCCAAAGCTCGCTGGGTGGAGGTGAAGGACTCCGATCCGGCGGTGCTCATCTTCACCAGTGGGACCGCCGGTTCACCCAAGGCCGCGACGCTCACGCATCTCAACCTGCTCGAGAACATCTGCCAGAACTTCTCGACGAGTGACCACATCCAGGACGGCGACGTGGTGTTCGGCGTGCTGCCGATGTACCACATCTTCGGTTTGAACGTCGTCCTCGGTATGTCGCTCATGGCCGGTGCGTGCGTCGTTCTCGTGCAGCGATTCGATCCCGTGACCGCCGTCGAGACCTTCGCCGAGCGGGCCGTCACGATCGTTCCCGGGGCTCCGCCGATCTGGGTCGCCATGTCGATGATGGAGGGCCTCGACCGTTCCGCGTTCTCGACCGTGCGTCTGGCGCTCACCGGCGCGGCGCGCATGCCCGAGGAGGCGTCCGAAAGGTTGCGCGCCAAGTTCGGGCTCGACCTCCGCGAGGGGTACGGGCTCACCGAAGCGGCCCCGGTCGTGACCAGTTCGGTGGGCGTGCAGAACCGACCGGGATCGGTGGGACGGGCCGTCGAGGGTGTCGACGTGCGCATCGTCGACGAGTCGAACAACGACGTTCCCGTCGGCGACTCCGGCGAGGTGTGGGTGAAGGGGCCCAACGTGTTCGTCGGCTACTGGAACGACCCCGAGGCCACCGCCCGGGTGCTCGATTCCGACGGTTGGTTGCACACCGGGGACATCGGGCTGGTCGACGACGACGGGTATCTGTATCTCGTCGACCGCGCCAAGGACCTCATCATCGTGTCGGGGTTCAACGTGTACCCGGCCGAGGTGGAAGAGGTCCTGATGCGACATCCCGCCGTGTTGGAGGCCGGAGTGGTGGGTGTGTCCCACCCGCACACCGGCGAGGCCGTTCGCGCCTTCGTGGTCCTGAAGCCGGGGGCCGAGGCCGACGAGGACACCCTGATCGACCACTGTCACGATCACATCGCGCGGTACAAGTGCCCGTCGAAGGTGCTCGTGGTGGACGAGTTACCGCACAATCGCTTCGGAAAACTGCTGCGACGCGCGCTGTGATCCGTTCGTCCTCGCCGACGCGGTGAGGAAACCGGCGAACAGGATCACGACGCCGGTCAGCAACGTGACGGCGAACGCCCGGTCCTCACCCAGTCGCCCGGCCAGCGTTCCGCTTCCCGACAGCACGAGGGTTCCGATGGCGATCAGGAGGTTGGCGAACGCGGTGCGACGCGGGCTGGTGATCTGACGGGACGCACCGGCCGCGGCGGGCACCCGGCCGCGCAGCACGCGAGCGATGGACCACACGGCGCCGACGAGGATCACGAGAGCCGCCACACCCGAACCGACGGCGGCGAAGACCCGTGGCGCCACCCCGAAGAGCTCGCTGCCCTTGGGGAGTCCGTCGCCGGTGATCCGATCCGCCGGGGCGATGAGAACCACGCCGGTGGCCGCACCCGACAGTCCGATCAACCACGACCGGGTGACGTCTCCCACCCGACGTCCGAACAGTAGGTAGACGGTTCCCAGGGCGAGCCACGGGACGTTCAACACCGCGCCGGCGAGGAAGAAGACCCGGAACGACGCCAGGCTCCAGCCGCGCGCCTCGGCCCACCACAGCGCCATCGATCCCAGGGCGAACAGCGCCAACGACACCGCCCAGGCTCCGTCGTGAGGACGACGACGGCGCAGCCATCGATCGAGGGTGGAGATCGCGAAGGCCAGGGCGATCAGAGTCGCGGCGGCGGCCAATGCGGCGTTCAACGTCACGCGAGGCAGGCTAGGACATCGACGACGGATCCGAGACGGCGGTTCCGTCGTCGGCTCGGCGGTGACGGATGACCGTTCGTCCACCGTGAAGACACCTCGTCGCAACTTCGTGAACATGATCACGAGGACCTAGCGTTTCGGCGATGGCCGATCGCCCCCGACGCCGTATCCCCGAGGCCACCGTCTCGCGTCTTCCCGTGTACCTGCGGTTGCTGAACGAGTTGGCCGACGCCGGTACGCATCACGTGTCGAGCGAGCAGTTGGCCGAACTCGGCGGGGTCAACGCGGCCAAGGTCCGCAAGGATCTCAGCTACCTCGGTAGTTACGGCGTGCGCGGCGTGGGGTACGAGGTCCCGTATCTCGTGTACCAGATCCAGCGCGAACTCGGACTCAACCACGACTGGCCGGTCGTCATCGTCGGCGCCGGCAACCTGGGACAGGCCCTGTCGGGGTACGGCGGCTTCGGTCAGAAGGGTTTCCCCGTCGCCGGGGTGGTCGACGTCGATCCGGGCAAGATCGGATCGGTCATCGGAGGCGTGCGGGTGCGCCACATCGACGAGTTGCCCCAGATCGTGGCTTCCAGGTCGGTCTCCATCGGGGTGGTGGCCGTTCCCGCGGCCGGAGCCCAAGACGCCGCCGACCGACTGGTGAAGGCCGGCGTGACCAGCATCTTGAACTTCGCCCCGGCCGTGATCGCCGTGCCCCGCGGGATCAACGTTCGCAAGGTGGATCTGGCCCTAGAACTGCAGATTCTCAGTTACCACGAGCAGAGCCGATCCAACACGTTGCGTTCGGTTCCGACCTCCGGCACGAGCGCGAGCGCGTAGGGCGACGGCGCGGGTCGAGGGAATAAGGTAACCACCGTGTCCATCGTCGTTTTCGGGGTGAATCACCGCACCGGACCCCTGGCCCTGCTCGAGCGGGTCACCATCGCCGACGATGCGATCGCCAAGACCATCCACGGTCTGATGTCGCGACCCAACATCCGCGAAGCGGTGGTGTTGTCCACTTGCAACCGCACCGAGGTGTACGCGGTGGCCGAGAAGTTCCACGGGGCCTACGGCGACCTGCGCGACTTCTTCTGCGACCTCGGGGGATTCTCGGCCGACGAGTTGGCGCCCCACTTGTACAGCCAGCACGACGATGCCGCCGTGTCGCACCTGTTCGAGGTGGCCGCGGGTCTGGATTCGGCGGTGCTCGGTGAAAGCGAGATCCTCGGTCAGGTGCGCGAAGCGTGGGACCGATCGCAACGCGAGGGCGGTGCGTTGTCGACGTTGAACCTCCTGTTCCGTCACGCGCTCGAGGTGGGCAAGCGCGCGCGTTCGGAGACCTCCATCGGGCGCCACACGTCGAGTGTGAGCCACGCCGCCGTCGACATGGCCCGCGACAGCCTCGGATCCGTGGAAGGACTGACCGTGCTCGTCGTCGGTGCCGGTGACATGGGCGAGGGCGTCACGGTGGCCCTGGCCGGAGCGGGAGTCGGTCGCGTGCTGGTGGCCAACCGCACGATCGGCCGAGCCCAGGATCTGGCCGACCGCGTGGGCGGCTCGGTCACCGAGTTCTACCGACTCAACGAGACCATCGTCGATGCCGACGTGGTGGTCACCTGCACCGGGGCCGGCGGCACCGTGATCGATCACGAGATGGTGGCGTCGGCGATGGCGCGTCGGAACGATCGACCGCTGTTCGTGGTCGACATCGCCGTTCCCCGTGACGTCGAGCGCTCGGTGGGCGACATCGACGGGGTGACGTTGATGAATCTCGACGATCTCCGCGATTGGGCGGCGCGCGGTCAGGCCCAACGCGCGGCCGAGGCCGACGCGGTGCGCGCCATCGTGTACGAGGAAGTGGAGCGTTTCGCCGTGGAGACCACCGCGCGACAGGCCGCCCCGTTGGTCGCCCAGTTGCACGCCGCCGCCGAGGCGGTTCGTGGCGCCGAGATCGAGCGGATGAAGCGTCGACTCGCGTCGCTAGATCCCGAACAGCGCGACGCCGTGGAGGCGCTCACCAAGGGCATCGTCGCCAAGCTCCTGCACGACATGTCGGTGCGCTTGAAGGACGACGCGGGCACCCCGCGGGGGGAGCGCAACGCCGCCGCCGTCCGAGACCTCTTCGATCTGCGCTGATCGTCGTGACCGCGCTGCGCATCGCGACCCGCGGCTCACTGCAGGCTCGGACCCAGTCCGAGCACGTCGCCTCTCTCCTGCGCGCGGCGCATCCCGGGCTGGTGGTGGAGTTGGTTCTGGTCGACACCATGGGCGACCGCCGACAGGACGTTCCCCTGCACACGATCGGCGGTCAGGGCGTGTTCGTGAAGGAGGTGCAGGCCGCCGTGCTCGACGGACGTGCCGACCTCGCGGTGCACAGCGCCAAGGATCTCCCGTCGACGCCCGCCGACGGTCTGGTCATCGGCGCGTTCGGTGAACGTCGCGACGCGCGCGACGTGCTGGTCGGACGCTCGCTCGACGAACTGGAGAACGGCGCCACCGTGGCCACCGGTTCCGTGCGTCGTCGCGCGCAGTTGTCGCGTCTGCGTCCCGATCTGCGATTCGTGGAGTTGCGCGGGAACATCCCGACCCGACTCGAGAAGATCCCTCCCGCCGGATCGATCGTCATGGCGGCGGCGGCCCTCGAGATCCTCGGGTGGACCGATCGCGTGGCGCAGTTCCTCGACGTGGATTCGATGATCCCCGCCGTCGGGCAGGGTTGCGTGGCCGTCGAGTGTCGCGACGACGACCGGCGCGCGCGCGAGCTGTTGTCGGCCATCGACCACCGGCCGTCGCGCGTGGCCGTGGAACGGGAACGGGCCTTCCTCGCCGAGCTGGGATCGGGATGCTCGTTGCCGGTGGGAGCCTTCGACGACGGCACTCGGATGTCGGTGTATCTGGCGTCGGACGACGGCAGTCGTCACCACGTCGACCGGATGTCGACGGCCGACGTCGAACAGTCCGAGCTGATCCGTCGCGCGCGAGACATGGCGCGTCGGGCGAGGTCGACGGTCGGGAGTTGACCGCGTGAGTGGAGCCCCGACGGATCGGAGGTCGCGGCGGGTGATCGTGACCCGGGCGGCCGAACGAGCCGCCGGCCTCAGTGATCTGTTGCGCGAGGCCGGACACGAGGTGGTGGAGGTTCCGGTGACGACCACCACCGATCCGAGCGACGACGGTGCGGCCTTCGAAGGCGCCCTGCGCAAACTGCACCGATTCGACTGGCTCGTGGTGACCTCGCCCGAGGGGGCGCGTCGCGTGGTGGAGCGGGCCGCGCGACTCGGAGTCGATCTGCATCGAGTGAAGAAGGCCGCGGTCGGCGTGAGCACGGCGGCCGCACTCGGAGGCGCGGACCTGGTGCCGTCCGTGCAGACGGGTGCGTCACTCGGATCGTCGTTCCCCGAGGGTGACGGTCGCGTGTTGTTGGCGGTGGCCGAGTCCGCCGGAACGGGCTTCGAAGAGGCCGCGCGGGCCAAGGGTTGGGTGGTGGAGCGGGTGCACTCGTATCGAACGATTCCGGTGACCCCTCGCGACGTCGATGCCGGATTGGTGGCGGGGTGCGACGTGATCACCTTCACCGCGGCTTCCTCGGTGGAGGCGTGGACGGCGGTGTTCGGGAACGTGGTGCCACCCCGGGTGGTGGCCATGGGACCCCAGACCGCCGAGGCCTTGCGGCGCGCGGGCATCGAATCGTTCGTGGTCGCCGACGAACAATCGCTCGCGGGCGTCGTCCGCGCCGTCGTCCGCACCGTCGTTCCCTAGTGGAACTGGTGGCAGGGGGGAGTTAGTTCAGGGAGGGGGCAGTTCCGTCTGGGGGTCGCCCGTAGGCTGAGGGCATGACGGCTCGTTTCCCCGCGTCGCGTCCTCGGCGGTTGCGCAGCACCCAAGCCATGCGCGACCTCGTGGCCGAGACCCGACTCGGGGTCGATGATCTGGTGGCGCCGTTGTTCGTGCGCGAGGGCATCGACGAGCCTCTCCCCATCACGTCGCTTCCCGGGGTGGTGCAACACTCCCGCGCCAGCCTTCGACGAGAGGTGCGCGAGTTGGCCGACCTCGGTGTGAAGGCCGTGATCCTGTTCGGTGTTCCCGCAACCAAGGACGAGATCGGTTCCGGCGCCTTCGACCCGAACGGCGTGGTTCAGGTGGCTCTGCGCGACCTGCGCGAGGATCTGGGCGATCGCGTGGTGCTCATGGCCGACCTGTGCGTCGACGAGTACACCAGCCACGGTCACTGTGGAATCCTCGACGGACGGGGATCCGTCGACAACGACCGCACCCTCGAAGTGTACGCCAAGGCCGCCGTGGCCCAGGCCACCGCGGGTGCGCACGTGTGCGCCCCGAGCGGAATGATGGACGGACAGGTGGGTGTCATCCGCGAGGCGCTCGACGGGGCGGGGCACATCGACACCGCGATCCTCGCGTACTCGGCCAAGTACGCGTCGGGTCTCTACGGGCCGTTCCGCGACGCCGTCGACGTCCGCATCGTCGGCGGCGGCGATCGCAAGGGGTACCAGCAGGACTGGCGCAACGGGCGGGAGTCGCTCGTCGAGGTGATGGCCGACATCGATCAGGGTGCCGACATGGTCATGGTGAAACCGGCGTTGTCGTATCTCGACGTGATCGCCGCGGTTCGGTCGATGGTCGACGTGCCCGTGGCCGCGTACCACGTGAGCGGCGAGTACTCCATGATCAAGGCCGCGGCGGCGAACGGCTGGATCGATCACGACGCGGTGGCCACCGAACATCTCACGTCGATCAAACGTGCCGGCGCCGATGTCATCCTCACCTATCTCGCGCGCTGGTTCGCCGAGACCTCCCGACGCTGATCCCGAAGGAACACCCGTGACGCAACCAGTCATTCCCCCGTGCGACCCCGTGTCGTGTGCCGCCGTCGGCTGTGACCCCGTGGTGTGCGTCGGTAGAGGCGTTCCCTCCAACGAGACGTTGTTCGAACGCACCACCCGGGCCATTCCCGGCGGGGTGAACTCGTCGATCCGCGCCTTCAAGGCCGTGGGCGGTCGGCCGTACGTGGTGGCCCGTGGTGAAGGGGCGCACGTGCACGACGTCGAGGGGCGCCGTTACATCGACCTGGTGCAGAGTTACGGAGCGGTCATCCTCGGTCACGCGCATCCGGTCGTGACCAAGGCCCTCCACGACGCGGCGGTCGACGGAACGTCGTTCGGGGCGCCCACGCCGCGCGAGATGAAGCTGGCCGAGGCCATCTCCGAGCGCGTTCCCTCCTGCGAGCGCGTGCGGTTGATGAACTCGGGCACCGAGGCGACCTCGACGGTGGTCCGACTCGCCCGCGGTCTCACCGGACGCAAGCGCATCGTCATCTTCGACGGCAACTTCCACGGCGCGACCGACGCCCTGCTCGCCGCCGGCGGAAGCGGTGTGGCCACGCTCGGTCTGCCGGGAACCGCGGGGGTTCCCGAGGAGGCGGTGGCGAACACGGTCGTCGTTCCCTACAACGTCGTGCCCGAGATCGACGAGTCCGTGGCCGCGGTCATCGTCGAGCCGGTGGCCGCGAACATGGGTGTCGTCGCGCCACAACCCGGTTTTCTCGAGGGTCTTCGCGCCGCGTGCGACCGTGTGGGTGCCTTGCTCGTGTTCGACGAGGTGATCACCGGTTTCCGTCTCGGGGTCGGAGGAGCGCAGGAGCGATTCGGTGTGCGACCCGATCTCACCTGTTTCGGCAAGGTGATCGGTGGCGGTCTTCCCATCGGTGCGGTCGGCGGGCGGCGCGAGGTGATGGAGACGCTGTCGCCGATCGGCAAGGTGTTCCACGCCGGCACGTTGGCCGGCAACCCCATGGCCACGGCCGCGGGCCTGGCCGCGTTGTCGCAACTGACACCCGACGCGTACGACGAGATCGAACGGCGGGCGACGCGTCTGCAACGCATCATCGTCGACGCCCTCGGCGACGCCGTCACGGTGTCGCGGGTCGGGACTCTGGTCGGTGTGCACCTGGGAGACGCGTTGTCGGGTCGGGCGCCCTCGAACTTCACCGATGCCAAGACCACCGACGAGCCGATGTACGCCCGACTGTTCCACGCCCTGCTCGCCAACGGAGTCGCCATGGCCCCCGGTGCGTACGAGGCGTTGTTCGTCGGGTTGGGACACGACGACACGGTGATGGACGATCTCGCCGAGCGTTTCGCCGTCGCCGCACGAAGCCTCGCGACACCCGGCTGACCGGCCGACCTCGTACGCTCGCACCGTGCGTCAGTTCCTGAGTCCGCGCTACTGGGCGACCATCTTCGTCCTGTTCGTGGTGACGCTCACGTTGTATCTCGCCTTCGGAAGATCGGGTCCGACCGAGACCGTGGTGGGCCTCGACGCGCGACGGGTCGATTTGATCTCGGGAACCAGCACGATCCGGTCCGACTCCGTGTGGTCGGTGGTGAACGGGCGCACGGTCGGCGACGCCACCGCGGTGCTTGAGAACGGACGCGTGCTGGCCATCACCGACGGCACGTTGGGTGTCTCCACGTGTCTGTTCCCCGAGGCCCTGAACGCGTGCGTGATGTTGGCCGACACGCTGGGCGACGGAATCGTGTGGTTCGCTTTGGTGCCGGCTCCCGAGGATGGTTCGCGCGAGTTGGAGTTGCCCGCGATCGACGAGTTGCTCGACGGCGTCACCCACGCGCGACTCGTCAACGGATGGGAGCTTCCCTTGCTCGACAAGGTGAAGCGTCGATGCGACGAGGAGACGCCGAACCTGTCCTCGTTCGTCCAGCGGTTCTCCGGATCGCATCGCACGATCGTCGATCTCGACCGCGCGCAGGTGTCGGCCGTCGAGTGCATCGACTGAGGCCGAACGGTTCGATCTCCCGACGACGCGTCAGGCGTCGGGTGCCAGACGCACGATGGCGGCCGCGGCCTTGTACGCGGCTTCGGCGGGCCCGATCTCGTCGGGACGCAACAGGTTCGCCATGATCCGCAACACCCATTCCATGAGCGAGCGGCTCTGTATGCCCACCCGACTCAACTCGCGCATCAGCGCCGGACGCCCGATGACGCGGGCGAAGAGTCGCCCGACCTTGAAGTACTGACCGAACTCGTCGTCGAGCAACGACTGATAACGCTGCAGGGCCGCGGGGTCGTTGTTCGCGATCGCATCGGCCAACACGTCGGCCGCGATGCGCGCGGTCTCGTAGGCGTAGTCGATTCCCTCACCGTTGAACGGGTTCACACTCCCGGCGGCGTCGCCGATCACCAGATAGGTGGGTCCGGACTTGGGTCCCACCGAACCTCCCATGGGGATGCGACCCGAGACAGCTTTGCTCGTCGGACGATTCGGGTCGATCTCCCAACGGTCGGCGATGGAGTGCGCGTACTCGTCGAGCAGGTGCGTGGTGTTCACGCTCTTGAAGTCGCGGAAGGTCGACAGCAATCCGACGCCGACGTTCACGGTGCCGTCTCCGACGGGGAAGACCCAGCCGTAGCCCGGCACCGAGTTGCCGTTGCGATCCTTCACGTCGAGCGCCGACTCGATCCAGGGCTCGCGATGGCGCGGAGATTCCCAGTAGGTGCGGATGGCGGTTCCGTAGGGCCACTCCTTCGTGCGGAAGGTGCCGAGCGCGCGCCCGAAGCGACTGTTGGCGCCGTCGGCCACCACCACGTAGCGCGCGGTGATGTCGACGGGGGACTCCGTCGCGGGGGCCAGCACCGACGCACCGCGCACGAATCCGCGTTCGAGCACCGGGGCCACGGCCTCGTGACCCTCGAGCAGAGTCGCTCCGGCGTCGACGGCGTTGCGCACGACCATGGTGTCGAGTTCGCGTCGACGCGCCACGTAGCCGTGGCGGGGGTAGACCGGGTGCGTGGGCCAGTCGAGTTCGAGCGTTCGTCCGTGTGCCGTGGCCCGCACGCCGTCGTAGCGGTGGAAACGCGTCAGGCTGTCGCCCAAGCCCATGTCGTGGAGCTGCTTGACCGCCCGCGGGGTGAGCCCGTCACCACAGGTTTTCTCCCGGGGGAACGTCTCGCGGTCGACCATCACCACGTCGATTCCCCGTCGGGCCAGCCAGTATCCGGCGGCGGCTCCGGCGGGTCCGGCCCCGATCACGAGCACGTCGTGATGGGGGGTGGCGCGCGCAGAACTCATGGCGTCAGTGTGGTCCCGCATCGGCCGTCATGCCCAGCCGGCACCCGGGTCGTGGCCCGGCGAGCAGGTCGGGGAGAGGGATCAGCCGGCGGCGATGTCCTGGTCAGCGGGGGTGCCCAGACGCGGGGCGGTCCCCACACCGGCCAGTTCGGGGCTGTCGAAGGTCAGCGAACCGTCCTCGAGACCCATGAAGATGGCACTCTCGGGGGAGCACCACTTTTCGTACTCCTCGGCCCACTCTCCAGCCGGATCAGCACCGGAAATGTCATAACGGATGTGGCACACCAGACCCAGAATCTCGTACTCGGTGAGGCTACCACCGGCCATGGCCCCCTGAGCGGGCATGGCGCTGCCGTTGTAGGAACGGGGGTAATGGGCCCCGCCTTCGCGGTTGGGGTCGCCGTACGACGCCACTCCCGCGGCCTCGTAGGCCTCGGTGCCGTTGTAGACCCAGTTCAACATGTCCTCGATGTGGGGGAAGGTCTTCTGGCTCTCGCCGTCCTTCAACACCCGGCCGGCACCACCGCCACCGTCGGCACCATGGCAGCTGGCGCAGGCGCCGTACTGCTCGATCCCGATGGCGATGGGGCCCGAGGCCTCGGCCTTTTGGGGTTGCAGACCACGCACGTACATGAACAGGAAGATCGGCATGAGCGACAGCGTGGCCATGGCCCAGTACGGGATGCGTTGGCGACGCTTGGCGGCGGCCACGTAGGGGGCGTCGGGCTTCGAAACAGGCTTCTGAGCAGGAGTTTCCGCGGCGGCCCGGGCCACGGGCGCGGCGGCCTCGGTGGTGGCCGGCACGGCGGCGGCAGCCTCGGACGAGGCGCCACCGGCCTTGCGGTCGCGAGAGCGCTTCAGGAGGTGCTCGGGAATCTCGGTCACGGACCAGTCCTTTCGGAGATGGGTCGGTCGGGGGTTGCAGAAACGATACGGAATCGACGCCCGCGCGCGAGACCGTGCGCGAGTGACACTTCACCTCGAACACTAGAGGGCGACGAGGGCGAGATGGGAATTCCCCGTGGGGATTTCCGGAGTCGGTACGTTGCACTTGCGCACAACCCGACCGACCCGGTGGGGTGGCGTGATAGACCACCAAACGTCGTCGCGATCGCACGACCAACCCCCTCGTTCGCAGCTCGGCCGATCGTCTCCGTCGTGTGACGGTCAACCGTGTTCCGGTTCGTCGTGAGTTGGGTCGTTCGAGAGCTTCGACGACTACAGTTCCCTCAGGTCGTCGACCTCGTCCCCGCAGGTAATGGGGTCGTCGCACCCGGATCTCGGTAATGAACTTTTCGACAACTGCACGCGATGAACACCACGCTCACCCGTGGGGACAGAAGGGATGACCGGCTCGATGCTGGCGATTGACATTCTGAAATGGCCGGGGATGAACCAGGCGTTCTTGTTCTCCCTCGCGGCGACGCTCATCCTGACGGGCCTGATCTTCGTGTACGGCAAGCGCCGTCCGATCGGCACCCCGGTGTCGTGGGGCGAGGCGATGGCCGGCTCGACGTACGCCTTCTTCGTGATGTTCCTGGCCTACGGCGTGGTACCCCACCAGTGGCTGGTGCACGTGCAGAACGAGCTCGGTTGGCAGTCCGACAAGATGCTCTACGGGCCCGGTGGAATCTTCAAGTCGCAGGCCAAGGGCGGCAGTTTCCCCTTCGACATCAACTACCTGCAGGTGGGCGACATCATCGTCACCGGTATCTACGGCTTCTTCCTCGGACTGCAGATCTACATGTGGTCGTGGTGGCAGAAGCGCGGCCAGTCGAAGTCCACCGAACTCGAGCAGTCCACCTACGGTCGTCCGCTGGTGAAGAAGGCCTGAGCCCCATGGCACGCACCGACGCCAATCCCCCCATGATGCCGTACTCGGACCAGTACCAACTGGTCGAGGTCGACGCGGATTACCTGACCAAGGCCGTCAAGCCGAAGCAGTTCATCCACATCGATCAGAGCGAATGCATCATGTGTGAGGGTTGCGTCGACATCTGCCCGTGGAAGTGCATCCACATGGTGCAGCCCGAGGCGATCGTCGAGGCCACCGGTACCGAGAAGCCCGGACTCGACCCCAATGACAACGTGATCTTCATCATCGACGACGACGTGTGCACCCGGTGTGCGTTGTGCGTCGATCGATGCCCCACTGGCGTGATCATCCTCGGCAAGGCCGGCGCAGCCCTCGCCACCGGAGACACGCACACTCGCACCAGCAACCACGGCTACGCCTACGGAATGCGTTTCTAGGAGACGACAACAATGGCCAAAGTCATCGACAACCCCCGCCCGACTGCGAAGGAACGTCTGAACAAGACGATCGAATCCGTACAGGGAAGCCAAGCGTGGAACTCGATCT
>VFQT010001981.1_pt1 | contig 22406 bp, 17 predicted proteins | sample 3512381 | NCBI WGS metagenome assembly VFQT01 (sample SAMN10412376, study PRJNA504923) | tailings metagenome | isolation source: Relicate 2 Philex TSF3 active mining site | place: Philippines: Tuba, Benguet | collected 2017-08-29
CAGAGCGGGCGTAGCTCAGGGGTAGAGCACAACCTTGCCAAGGTTGGGGTCGAGGGTTCGAATCCCTTCGCCCGCTCCAGTTTTCCTGAGCACTTGTTTCAATCAGCAGCTGCGCGCCTCAACCGAAAAGCGTGATCAATAAGGCCGCAAGATCGATTGCTTAAATATGTTTGAGCTGGCCATCATTCCGCAATGAGAGACTTGGCGTTTTCATTGTCTCTCATGCTTTTAGTAAATGTGAGACAGGCAAGAGAGAGGATTTATGCCCTGGTGGGGATGCAAATGCCGCGCATTGAACAGGATGGCTTGACGAAGTGAACGTTCTCAATTAGGTGAACGTTCACAATTGAGAATTATTTTGCGTTAAAAACGCGCAAATAAGGGAGGTTAGGCAATGTCTGATTCGCGCAAGGCTGGTTTTGATCGACTGATGGTTGGGGCGTCGATTTTAGCTCTTGGTTTTTCGGCGCAACCTGTCTTTGCACAAGACGCTGCTGGCGCTGCAGATGAAATTGTCGTGACAGGCATCCGTGCGAGTTTGCGCGAAGCGATGGACATCAAGCGCGACGCGCAAGGCGTTGTTGATGCGATTTCGGCGGAAGATATTGGCAAATTCCCGGACACTAACCTCGCCGAATCCCTTCAGCGTATCACGGGCGTGTCGATCGACCGGAACAGTGGGGAAGGATCGAAAGTCACCGTTCGTGGCTTTGGGCCTGACTTTAACCTCGTGCTGCTCAATGGCCGTCAAATGCCAGCGTCTGAATTAGGCAGCTGCTGCGCGGCCCCAGCATCCCGCAGTTTCGACTTTGCGAACTTGGCGGCCGAGGCGGTGGCCGGCGTTGAAGTCTATAAATCTGGTCGGGCTTCATTGCCGACAGGTGGCATTGGCTCTGTTATCAACATCAAGACACCACGGCCGCTGGATCGCCCCGGATTTCAGGGGTCGCTGGCAGCTAAAGGTGTTGAAGATCATACGTTTGAAGGCACCAAGGTGACCCCCGAGCTGTCGGGCATCTTGAGCAAAACCTTCGCCGATGAAACCATTGGTATCTTGGTCAGCGCATCTTACCAGCGCCGTAAGGCGAGCCTGGCGCAGTTCAGCGCGGGGTGGCGTGAAGGCTATTTGGGGAATGAGAATAACTGGGGCTCGCTCCCTGTGGATGCCAATGACTGGCGGGGCAATTACGCGCAGGTTACCAACCATCCTGATCCGACAGACGTGTATCAGGTCACGCAAAACGCGGCCTATGACTTTACCGATATTGATCGCGAGCGGATCAATGGACAATTGGTTCTTCAGGTAAAGCCGACGGAAACCCTGTCTGCTGTCCTCGATTATACCTTCTCTCAGAATACAGTGGATGCGCGGACCAATTCGATCGGCGTTTGGTTTAACCATAACAACACGACCAGCAGCTGGACCGATGGCCCGGCGGCCGGGGCGCTCTTCTATTCGGAAGCGTTTCGTGCCGATGAAGGCAAGGATTTAGCGGTTACGGGTGCCCTTGCTGCAAACCGGAACGTCAACCATTCGATCGGCGGGAACATCGCTTGGGATGGTCCGGGTGGGCTGCGGCTCGAATTGGATGCGCATCATTCAACCGCAGAGAGCAAGCCGACCAGCCCTTATGGCAGCAATATCGCAGTTGGCAGTGCTGTTTTCGGTGTCGCCAATCAAAAGGCTGATTTCACCAGCTCGATGCCGATTGTTTCCGCCGCAATGCACTCGGGGATTGCCCTGGCAGCGGCCAATCTGCGCCCTTCGGGCAACGCGTTCCGCAACGCCTATATGCATGATCGGGTCAACGAAGCGGCGCTGCGCGGCGGCTATGACTTTGATAGCGCGATCATCGATAGCCTCGATTTTGGGGTTACCTACACCGACAATCGAGTCCGCTCGGCCTATGGATTCCTTCAGAGTGATAGCTGGGGTGGATTGTCTGAATTGCCGCCCTCCGCAACCCCCGATGATATTTATACACCGGTGAGCCTGCCGGATCGTCTTGGGGTTAGCGGTGCTGCTGCGGGGAACATTCTGGCAAATTATTTTGAGATCGACACCGCGCGACTGATCAATTTGCTCGAGACGACTGTCGGGGCGTGCAGCCGCTCTTGGGTGGGTAAGGCGCAATCAGGTACCTGTTTGGCGCAATATGATACGGATCGCCGTATCCGCGAGAAGACGATCGCGCCCTTTGTCCAGTCGAAGCATAGCTTCGATATGGGGGATGCACCCGCCAATCTTCGGATGGGCCTGCGCTATGAAAAGACGAACATTACGTCGTCAGCCCTGGTGCCCGTCCCAACCGGGACTGTTTGGGTGGCTGAGAATGAAATCGGCTTGAAATTTGCTGGTCAGGCTGGCTTCTCAACCCTGAAGGGCCAATATGAAAATTGGCTGCCTGCGGTCGATTTTGACTTTGCGCCGGTGTCCGATGTGAAGCTGCGTGCCGCCTATAGCCACACAATCACCCGGCCAGATTATGCGTCCATGCAGGGCGGCATCACCGTCAACCAGCCGCTGCGTCCAGGTGGAGGGAGCACCGCGGGCAGCGGCAACCCAGGCCTGATCCCGTATAAGTCGAAGAACGTCGATCTTTCGGCTGAATGGTATTACGGACGTGAAAGCTATGTTTCGGTTGGCTTCTTCCAGAAGCAGGTGAGCAACTTCATCGCCAACACGACGGTGCAAGAGCCGCTCTTTGACCTTACCAATCCCGCTCAGGGCGCTGCAGTTCAGGCAGCGCGCACGGCCCTAGGTGGCACCGCCAGCTTTGCCCAGATTTTGGCGTGGCTCGCTGCCAATCGGCCAAGCGTCGTTGAGCTTAACAATGGCGTGCCGCGCGGCATTATCGGCCAAGCGGGCGACCCTGCTGTGACCTTCACGATCACCCGTCCGGGGAATAGTGATCGCGTGGCGAAGCTTCATGGGTGGGAATTCGCGCTCCAGCACAGCTTCGGTGAAACCGGCTTTGGCACCCAGTTGAACTATACCATCGTGCGGAGTGACACGAAGTTCGATAATACCCTGCGCTACACCGCGACGCAGTTTGCAGTCACTGGCGTTAGCGACAGCGCGAACGCGGTGCTCTTTTACGATAAAAATGGCCTGCAGGCGCGCGTCGCGTATAATTGGCGCGATGGTTTCCTCTCCGGCTATGGGTTCGATCCTTATTATGTCGAAGCCTATGGCCAGTTTGACGCCAGTGCGAGCTGGGAGTTCCGCAAGGGCATGACTGTCTTCCTTGAAGGCATCAATCTCACCAAAGCGGATCGTCGCGGCCATATGCGCAACAACAACACAGTCTTTTTCGCAGCGCCGGGCTATGCCCGTTATTCAGCGGGGGTCCGTTACACCTTCTGATACGCCGCCAAAGACGCGTTTAAGGATCATGAAAGGAGTCGTGCCGCTTGCCGGGGCGGCTCCTTTCCCGCATCGTCGACCGCGACTGCACGAAGAGTTTAGAAGAATGACGAGCCACCAGATCCTCGACCCTCATCACCATCGCCATCTGCATATCCGTGCCGGCGCAGATGTCGCGCTGGGCGATGGTGTGATGGCGTGTTTGGCTGTGCCGGCAGAGTTTCGGCGTCTAGCCTGCGAATATCCGCTTCTTTTCCAATATGACAGCGCAGCACGCAGCTATTCCGCTCTTGCGCTTTTCGGGTTCGAGCCGGGTGAAAACCTATATATCGAAAAAGGCGAATGGCACGCGACCTGTCAGCCTCTCGCGATGGCTGTTCAGCCGTTCTTGGTGGGAAGGGCGCCTGACCAGGCTGGGCCTGCGCAAGTTCATATCGATATGGCGCATCCCCGTGTCTTGATGGATGCGGATGGCGCGGCCGATGCCATTGCGGTTTTTGACAGCAATGGACAGCCAACGCCCTATCTTGATCGCATGAGCGATATGCTGGGTGCGCTGGACGCGGGATATCGTGCCGCGCCCGATTTTATGGCGGCGCTCCAACGCTATGACCTTCTGGAGCCGTTTTCGATGGATGTGACGCTTAACAATGGCGCGAGCCACCGCATGGTTGGCTATCATCTGATCCATGAAGAGAAGCTCCGCAGTCTAGAGCCAGGCGCGGTGCATGAACTTCATACCGCTGGCTATCTCGAGCCAATTTTCATGGCGCTTGCCTCGCTCGGCAATCTTGCAAAGCTGGTCCGGCGCAAGAACCAGCGCCGCAATGACTGACGCGCTATCGCCTTCTCGCCACTTGCCGCGCGTTTCAGAAGAGGCGCTCTCTCTTACGGACCTAGACGCGCGGCTTCACGCTGCAAAAGCGCCGTTCATCGTGCGCGGACTGGCTGCTGACTGGCCGCTAGTTCAAGCGGCGCGCAAGAGCAATGACGCGGTTCGGCGCTATTTGCTGCAGCATCAGCGAGACCGGAAATTTCCCGCCAATATCGGGGATTTATCGGGCGATACGCGCCTTTTTTACGATGCCGAAATGAAGATGAATTTTCGCCAAGTTCAGTCAGGCTTGGCAGATTTATTGGCGGCGATGGCTGAAGCTGAGCAGGCGCCGCAGGCACCACTCGTCTATCTCTCTTCTATCGATCTTGAGGATTATTTCATCGGCCTTGCAGCGGCGAACCGCATTCCGCTGGGAGATCGGCGACCTTTGGAGTCCATCTGGATCGGCACCCGCACCACCATTGCTGCGCACAATGATGTGCCCGATAATCTTGCGATCTGTGTGGCCGGGCATCGTCGGTTCACGTTGATCCCGCCCGAACAATTTCCGAATCTTTACCTTGGGCCGTTGGAGAATACGCCCGCAGGCCGGCCCGTGAGTATGGTCGATTTCAGGGCGCCTGATATGGCGCGCCATCCCAATTTCAAAGAGGCTCTTGGGGTCGCGCTGGTTGCAGATTTACAGCCGGGCGACGCGCTCTACATTCCCAGCCTGTGGTGGCACCATGTCGAAGGCCTCGCGCCGTTCAACATCCTGATCAACTATTGGTGGCGGGATGTGCCGCATTATTTGGGACAGCCGGAAGACGCGCTTCTCCACGCTATATTGGCGCTGCGCGATCTGCCTCCCGCAGACAAAGCGCGTTGGCGGGCGCTTCTTGACCATTACGTCTTTTCTGATGGCGCGGCCGCGTCCGCCCATCTTCCTCTGGAAAGCCGCGGCATCCTTGCGCCGCTCACCCCCGAAACTGCCGGCCAACTCAAGGCCCGCTTGCTCAGGAGCCTCTCTCGATGACGATTGCGGACAGAAAACGGATGCGGATTATTGTTGCTGGAGGGGGCACCGCAGGCTGGATGACAGCCGCTGCGCTTGCCGGCACTTTGGGGGATGTAGTTGATCTGACCCTGATCGAGTCCGATGAAATTGGGACGATCGGTGTCGGCGAGAGCACCATTCCGCCGATCATCTTGTTCAACCGCCTTTTGGGGATTGATGAAGCTGATTTCATGCGCTCGACCCAAGCGACATTCAAATTGGGCATTAAGTTTGAAAACTGGAAGGATATCGGTGAGAGCTATTTCCATTCATTTGGGGTGACCGGCAAGGACCATTGGTCTGCTGGGTTCCAGCATTTCTGGTTGCGCGCCCGGGCCGAAGGCCATGAGGTAAGTTATGATGAGTATTGCCTGGAGCTAAAGGCGGCACTGGCTGGTAAATTTGCCCATCTTCCCGATGATCGCATGAATTACGCCTATCAGCTGGATTCCGGGCTGTATGCAGCTTTTCTGCGCCGCCGAGCTGAGGCAGATGGCGCGCAGCGCGTCGAAGGGCGGATCCGCCATGTCGAACTCAATCCAGCAACGGGCGATATCGCTGCCCTGCATCTTGAAGGGGATCGGCGAATTGACGGTGATCTCTTTGTCGACTGCACGGGCTTTCGTGCCTTGTTGATGGACGGGGCATTGCATGTTGGCTTTGATGATTGGACCCATTGGCTGCCGTGTGACTCTGCTATCGCCGTCCAAACCGCTAGCGTGCGTCCTCCCGTGCCCTATACCCGCGCCATAGCCCACGATGCGGGCTGGCAATGGCGGATCCCGTTGCAGCATCGCCAGGGTAATGGGATCGTCTATTGCAGCCGGTATCTCGAAAAGGATGCCGCGCTGCAGCGCCTGTTAGACACGGTTGAAGGACAGGTGCTGACCCAACCGAATGTGATCGGCTACAAAACGGGCGTGCGCCGTCAACAATGGCATCGCAACTGCGTTGCCGTTGGGCTTTCGGGCGGCTTTATGGAACCGCTTGAGTCAACGTCGATCCACTTGATCCAACGCGCAATTTTGCGCCTGATCCGGATGCTTCCTGCTGGACAAATTAGTGCGCGCGATATTGCCGAGTTTAATGACCAGCAGCTGCTGGATATGGAGCAAATCCGCGACTTTTTGATCCTCCACTACAAGGTGACGCAGCGGCGCGATTCACCATTTTGGCGGCACTGCGCTGATATGGCGATCCCCGCTGGGCTGGAACAAAAGATTGAACTCTTCCGCGAAACTGGTCGCGTATTCCGTCGTCATGAAGAGCTCTTTGTCGAGAATAGCTGGGTGCAAGTGATGATGGGTCAGGGGATCATGCCCCAATCTTGGCACCCCGTTGCCGCGCGGCTTCGTCCTGATGAGATGGAGCGTTTCCTTGGCTCGTTGCGCGAAAGCGTTGCCAAATCTGTCGATGGCTTGCCGAGCCATCAAAATTATATCGCGCGTTACTGCGCCGCTGTTGAGGAGCAAGCGGCATGACTTTAAGTGGCGCGCTTCTTCTTGCAGTTGCGGGAACGTCGGTCACGCCTGTCGGACCGACCGAGGGCAATTGGATATTGGCGTGGTCCGACGAATTTGACGGCCCGAAGATCGACCGGACAAAATGGGGGTTTGATATCGATTGCTGGGGTGGCGGCAATGAGGAGCATCAATGCTATACTCGGTCTCCCCGGAATGCCGCGATTGAAGATGGCAAGCTGGTGATTACGGCGCGGCATGAGCGGGTCATTGGCCCTGCGCTGCCGGTTCATATGCGCCGGACCGCTCCCAATCCCGACGCTGAGGCGACCCGCGAATTCAGCTCCGCCCGACTAACGACCCGCGGCAAAGCATCGTGGCTGTACGGCAAAATCGAAGTGCGCGCGCGCTTGCCCCAAGGACAGGGAACTTGGCCGGCGATCTGGATGCTGCCTGAGCGGGAGACCTATGGCGCCTGGGCAGCCTCGGGAGAGATCGACATTATGGAAGCCGTCAACCTAGGCGTGCCCTGCGCGACTTGCCCCGGCGGGCGGGAGAGCAAAATCCTCGGGACTCTCCATTTCGGGGGGAAGTGGCCGAATAACATCCATAAGGGGGAAGAGGTTGCGATGCCGGTTGTGCTGGAGGGTGGCTTCCATGTGTACAGCGTGGAGTGGTCTGCGGACCGGATCACGTGGCAAGTGGATGGCCGCACCTTTGCTGAACGGCGGGCTTCTGAATGGTCGACAACGGGATCTGCGCGACCCGGGGCGCCCTTTGATCAGCCTTTTCACCTCATCCTCAACCTTGCGATTGGTGGAAAGCTGGCTGAGGGGCGTGGTCTTGGGGGCGTAAGACTTGACGGCTATCCCAAGCGTATGGAAATCGATTGGGTCCGCGTTTGGCAACCTGCACAGTCAGGCGAAGGCGCTGAGAGCAAAGGGAATAAATAATCAATGGCAAGACGCCGCCAGGCAGTCACGATCAAGCATGTTGCTGCTGATGCGGGGGTGTCCTTGCAGACTGTCAGTCGTGTCATCAACAATGAGCCGAGCGTCCGACCGGAGATGAAAAACCGGGTTCAGGCGTCGATCGATAAGCTGGGCTATGTCCCCTCGATCGCGGCGCAGCGGATGAGTGGTTCCCGATCTTACCTCATCTTGGCCGTCAATGACCGGGATCGGACGATCGCTGACTGGCAGGCGCGCCAAGGGACGGACTGGGTAGATCAGATGTTGCTTGGCGGCATGCTGAAATGTGCCGAGCATGGGTATCGGATGATTGTCGAATTGGTGGATACCCATTCCGACCATGTCGAGCGCGAATTGCTGGCGGCGATTGCTGCGCTCCAGCCCGATGGCATTATCTTGACCCCGCCCCATTCCGACAATGCGCAGATCGTGACCCTGTTGGCCGATCAGAATATTCCTTTTGTTCGAATTGGCTCGGAGGAAATGGCTCCCGGCATTCCAGTGTCGATGGATGATGAAGGGTCGGCGCGACAAGCGACGCGGCACCTTCTTCAAAATGGTCATCGGCGGATAGGGTTTATCGCCGGTTCCTCGGAATATAATCTGAGTGGTTGGCGTGTTGATGGATGGGCCGCAGCGATGGCGGAAGCTGGCCTTTCGACATCAGGACTGCTGGTCGAGGGCGATTTCAGCTATGCATCAGGGGCGATGGCGGCACGTGCGCTGCTCACCGATCCAGATCGACCAACGGCGATCATCGCCAGCAATGATCAGATGGCACTCGCGACCCTTGAAGTTGCGGTTGAGCTTGGTCTGGATGTGCCAAGCGACCTCTCGCTCATTAGCTTTGATAATACGCCGCTCGTCCATTTCACGCGCCCGCCGCTGACTGCCGTCGATCAGCCTATTGCGATGACCGCGTCTAAAGCCGTTGAACTGATCATCGCCGCCCAGAAGGGGGAGGCGCCGCCCGCCGAACTCACGCTTGTTTCCGCGACCTTGGTAGAGCGCGGATCGGTTGCTGCCCTGAAGGAAGCGATAGAGGTCGCGTCGGCGCGTGGCTGATCCTGTGTCTGGGGCTGCTGCCCAGACCGGGCTTCATCGTTTCATTCTGCTTTATGCGGTGGCCTGGGTTGGCGCCGTGATCGCGTATACCCCGCTTCTCACGATTTTGCTGCCGATTCAGGTACAACATTTGGCTGGCCGCACCGCGGGCGTGGATTGGCTTGCCTGGTTATCCTTTTTCGGCGCGCTCGCGGCGAGCCTTGGCGGGATCTTTTTTGGCTGGCTCAGTGATGTGACGCGGAACCGGCGGGGCTGGATTGCCGCAGGACTGGTCTTGTCGTCCTTATTACTGATGCTGATCGGAACGCTCGATAGCCTCGCTGAGCTGATCGTGGCCATCATCCTTTGGCAGCTCTCACTCAACATGATGTTGGGCCCGCTTTCGGCCTTGGCTGCTGACGTTGTTCCTGATCGATCAAAAGGCGTTTTGGGCGGGCTTCAGGCGTTTGCCCCTGGCCTTGCTGCACTTGTCGGTGCGCTTGTGTCTTGGCCGGGGCTGGCCAGCGAGAGCAGTTCAAAGAACATGCTTGTCATCGCGTGCGTCATGGCCTGTATCCTCCCTCTGCTTCTGACCCGCATACCGGCGGGATCGGATGACGCGGCTCATGCGCCCGAGAGTGCAGAGGCGGATGCCCCAGTGCGCGCTCGAGCGCGCCGAATGTGGCTGGCGCGGCTGTGCGTGCAGGTCGCTGAAGCGGCTTTGTTCGCCTATATGTTGTTTTGGCTCTCGGGGCTTGATCCGCGGATTAGCGATTATGAGGTGGCCCGGCTGTTCAGCGCTGTTCTCCTGGTATCCGCTCCGCTTGCGTTGATGTCCGGTCGCTGGTCAGATCGCGCTAGTCGGCCTATTGCACCGCTGCGCGCCTGCGCGTCGATTTCCGCTTTGGGTTTGGTGCTGATGGCGATTTCAACACATGGTCAGGGTGCAATGGTTGCTTATGGCCTTTTCGGTGTCTCGAGCTCCGTTTTCTTGGCGCTCCATTCTGCCCAGACATTGCGGATCCTGCCACAGCCGCAATGGCGCGGTCGAGATCTCGGGATTTTCAACCTCGCGAACACGGTGCCGTCTCTTGTGATGCCTTGGCTCGCGCTCGCCTTCGTCCCGAAGGGTGGCTTTGATCTGCTGTTCGTGCTGCTGGCGGCGCTGGCTTTATGCGCCGCCTATTTGCTGGCGCCGGGCAAGATCGAAGCGCAGGATTAGACTGGATTCTGCGGCGATGGCTTGACTTCCCCCCGATGTCCTGCAATTTTATGAGAACGTTCACATGACTTAGTTAATAGGCGAGAAAAGTGCCGGCAGGTAAATTTATTTCGGTTGTTGCGACCGCCCTTTTGGGGGGCGCCTCGGCGCCTGCTCTTGCAGTCGATTCCGCATCATCGCGTCCTGAAACGCGTGCTATTGCCAATCCTGCTCTATGGCCGCGCGCGGCGAGCCCCGCCGCCTTGACGGATACCGCCACCGAAGCAGCTATTGATGCCCTGATAGCGCGAATGACAGTGGAGCAGAAAGTCGGCCAGCTGATCCAAGCGGATATTGGTTCAATCACGCCGGCAGACCTAAGCCGCTATCCTCTCGGTTCCATTTTGGCTGGCGGAAACTCGGGCCCTTATGGCAATGAGCGGGCAGATGCAGCGTCTTGGCTGAAACTGGTTAGCTCGTTTCGGACGGCGTCGAAACAGGCGGGCGCTGGCATCCCGATCCTCTTTGGGATTGATGCGGTCCACGGCCACTCCAACGTCCCGGGCGCAACCCTTTTCCCGCATAATATCGGGCTTGGTGCCGCGCATGATCCCGATCTCATCTATCGTATCGGCCAAGTAACTGCGGCGGAAGTCGCAGCCACTGGAATTGAATGGACTTTTGCGCCGACCCTTGCTGTCCCGCAAGATCTTCGCTGGGGCCGAAGCTATGAGGGTTATGCGGCTGACCCGAATTTGGTCGCGTCTTACGGCCGGGCGATGACCCTCGGATTGCAAGGCGTGTTGACGGCAGGAGCGCCGCTCGGTCCGCGCCAAGTTGCAGCCACCGCAAAGCATTTCCTTGCAGATGGCGGAACGTTGGATGGCCGGGATCAGGGGGATGCTCGCCTTCCCGAGGCAGACCTCATCCGGCTTCACGCGCCCGGCTATCCCGCAGCCATCGAGGCCGGTGCCCTTACGGTCATGGCAAGCTTTTCGAGCTGGAATGGCGTCAAGCATCACGGCAATGCGAGCCTGCTGACCGATGTCCTCAAGCAGAAAATGGGTTTTGCCGGGCTCGTCGTGGGGGATTGGAATGGCCATGGTCAAGTGCCGGGATGTACCGTCACACGTTGTGCAACGGCGTTGAATGCGGGGCTAGATCTGTTCATGGCGCCGGATAGTTGGCGGGGCCTTTTTGACAGCACCTTGGCAGATCTGCGCGAAGGACGGATCGCACAGGCACGCGTTGACGATGCTGTCCGCCGTATCCTGCGGGTGAAGTTCAAGCTTGGTCTCATGGGAGATGCGCCGGTCCAGCGCGGAAACCCGAGCCAATTGGGCGCGGCAGATCATCTTGCCCTTGCGCGAGAGGCAGTCGCCAAGTCGCTGGTTCTGTTGAAAAACGAAGGTAATGCCCTGCCGATCAAACCCGGAGCGCGAGTGTTGATCGCCGGGCCCGGCGCGGACTCAATGGCGATGCAAGCCGGGGGATGGACGATCTCTTGGCAGGGGTCTGACACCCAGGCTTCAGATTTTCCCAAAGGCCAAACAATTGGGCAAGCGCTTGTAGCGGCGATCAAGGAAACGGGTGGAGAGGCTGATCTGGCCCCTGATGGGCGCACCACGTCAAAGCCGGATCTTGCGATTATCGTCATGGGCGAAGAGCCTTATGCAGAGTTTCATGGCGATGTTGCACATCTCGCCTTCCTGCCGCGAAAGGGGGAAGAAGATTTGGTAGATCGCCTGAAGCAACAGGGCGCGAAAGTCGTCATTGTGTTTCTAAGCGGGCGGCCTTTGTTCACCAGTCGCTTGATCAACAAGGCAGATGCCTTTGTTGCTGCGTGGTTGCCAGGATCGCAGGGCGCCGGCGTAGCCGATGTTCTGGTCGCAAAGAAGGATGGTCAGCCGCGCCGAGATTTTACCGGTCGCCTGCCCTTTGCCTGGCCGGCAAATGCGGTGTCGCCGATCGCCTCACCTTTATGGCCCGCTGGCTATGGTTTGAGCTATGCTACAGGCGGGGCTGTCGGCAGTTTGAGCGAAGCGCCGGGTCTTGACCTTGAAGCCAGCAGCAAAAAAACATTCTTCTTCCGCAAAGGGGTTGTCCCCGCGCCTTGGCACTTGGCGACTGGCGGTCTTATGACAGCCCGCGCCGTTGATCTTTCTGCGCAAGAAGATGCCCGCCAGTTCAGCTGGCAAGGGGCGGGACGGTTGTCTGTCGAAGGGGCCGCGGTCAGCATGGCGGATCAAAAAGAGGCGGCGCTTCTGCTTGATTGGCGGATTGATCAACTAAGTCGTGGTCCGGTGCGATTGTCGCTTGGCGATGGTACCCTGGACATTTCGACTGTTCTCAAGGCCGCCCGACGGGGCGCTGCAATTCAAACGCTCATCCCCTTGCGCTGCTTTGTCGCGGCGGGGGCCTCGCTTGCTCAGGTAGGGGCGCCGTTACGGATTGATGCTGACTCAGGCTTTGCGGTGACAATTCGTGATGTTCAACTGAGTTCTGATCATCTACCCAAGGGCAAGGGGGCTTGTCCGCCCGTCGCACGATAATTGGCTGCGCAGAGCAGGAAAAGGGGAGAGGGAAAATGGCCATCGGTCAAAACGCAGGATCACCTTCGGCATCTCATCAAGCCGTCGATGCGCCGCAGCTGCAGTTTTTTGTCATGGGCCTGTTCTTCATCTTTGGTGGGATCACCAGCCTCAACGATGTCATCATCCCCAAGCTCAAGGAGCTCTTCACCCTGAGCTATACCGAGGCAATGCTCGTTCAGTTCTGCTTCTTCACCGCCTATGCGATGATTGGCATTCCCGGCGCGCGGCTGGTGCAGAGAATTGGCTATATGCGCGGCGCGGTGGCGGGGCTGCTGACGATGATGGCAGGCTGCCTGCTGTTTATTCCGGCAAGCCAAACCGCAACCTACGGGCTCTTCCTCTTTGCGCTGTTCGTTCTCGCAAGCGGGGTTGTCGTCGTCCAAGTGGTGGCCAATCCGCTGATTTCCCTTTTGGGGAAGGCGCAGACCGCGCACAGCCGGCTAACCTTTGCGCAAGCGTTTAACTCGCTTGGGACGACAGTTTTTCCTTATTTCGGTTCGATGCTGATTTTGGGTGGGCTCGCCACTGTCTCTGCAGATGCGCTATCCGGCGCCGAACTGGACGCGTACCGCACCGCTGAGACGCAAGCGATTGTGCACGGTTATCTTGGCTTGGCGGCGGCGCTTGCTGTTGTGGCAGGGGTGGTCTGGCTGTTTCGAGACGCGCTGAAGGGGGAGAAACACGAAAAAAGCAAGGGCTTGGCTGGGTTTGATCTGCTCCAGCGTCCCCGCTTTGGCTTTGGTGCGCTGTCGATCTTTCTCTATGTTGGCGCCGAAGTGGCGATTGGCTCGCTGATCGTGAATTACCTGATGCAAGCGCATGTGATGGGTCTGGAAGAACAGGCCGCGGGCAAGCTGATTGGCCTTTATTGGGGGGGCGCGATGGTGGGGCGGTTCATCGGGTCGTTCGTTTTGCGGCTCGTCAGCCCCGGCAAGCTTCTGGCCGCTGTGGCTGTGGGCGCGATAGGCCTTATCTTCCTCTCCATCTCCAGCACGGGCCTAATGGCCGGCTATAGCCTGCTTGCTATTGGACTGATGAACGCCATCATGTTCCCAACAATTTTTAGCCTTGCCTGCGAGGGGCTGGGGCCGCGCGCGGCAGATGGCTCCGGGATCATCAACGTCGCCATTTTCGGGGGCGCGGTTGTGCCGCTGGGGACAGGTTTGATCGCGGATTTCACGGAAAGTTTGGCTGCGTCGTTGCTGTTGCCGGCCCTATGCTATGCCGTGATTGCGGGCTTTGGCTGGTTCGCACGCCGCCCGGCGGTGTGACGTCTTTCCTTCGCAATCCCGAACCATTAACACCCGGCCATTCCATATTGGAGAGGTGAGCGATGTTGCCCGCGGTTTCCGTGACTGAGCTGTTTCTGCTCGCGCTGATCGTCATTTTCGCGGTGCCTTATCTTGTCTGGCGCCTCGGGCGCACGGATTATTGGGCGCCGCTGGTTGTGGTTCAGATTGTTGCGGGCATCTTGCTCGGCCCCGGCGTTCTCGGGGCGCTTTTTCCCGAGCAGCACGCAGCGGTCTTTGCGCCCCCTGTTATTGGCGCGCTCAACGGTATTGCCTGGTGGGCGGTGATGCTCTTCGTCTTTTCAGCCGGGTTAGAGCTTGACCTCAAAGATGCATGGACATGGCGGGGGGAAACCACGCTTACCGCTGGCCTTGCGCTTGGGGTTCCGATGCTTTTTGGTGCCGCGAGCGCCTATCTCCTCCTTCACCTTAGCGATCCCAGCTATTGGATCGGCTCGGGCAAAGCGACGTGGCAGTTTGTCCTTGGTATCGGCATGGCCTGCGCTGTGACGGCACTCCCCATTCTTGTTCTTTTCCTTCAAAAGCTCGGCATTTTTCGGGTGCCGCTGGGCCAGCGGATTCTCCGCTATGCAAGCCTTGATGACATTCTGGTCTGGGCGGTTCTGGCGCTCCTCCTCCTCGATTGGCAGCGGGTGACGCGCCAGATGGGCTTCCTTATCGGCTTTGTGGCGGCCGCGCTTGCGATCCGCTGGTTCATCGCGCGGCTTCCCGAGCGGGATCGCTGGCCCATTGCGCTCATCTGGCTCACCGCGTGTGGCTTTGTCGCGGACTGGTCAGGCTTGCATTACATGGTGGGGGCCTTCCTTGCGGGCGCGGTGCTCGATGCACGGTGGTTTGGGGAAGAGGCGATCGATCGGTTCCGCGATACCGTTCTCTTGGCCTTCATGCCGGTTTTCTTTCTCTCCACGGGCTTGCGAACCAGCTGGGAAATGGGCGGCGCGACTGCTTTTGCCGCGGCGGGCCTGTTCTTGGCAGCGATGGTTGTTGGCAAGTTATTGGGGGTCGGCCTCGCTGGCCGGATTTTGCGCTGGCGAAAAGGGGAAGCATGGCTCATCGGCTGGATGCTGCAAACAAAGGCGCTCATCATGATCATCTTTGTGAACGTGCTCTACGACAAAGGGCTGATCACAAGCGGCGCCTTTACCGCGATGCTGCTGGCCGCAGTGGGCAGCACGATGCTCACCATTCCCTTCGCGCGACCGGCGTTGGACAAGCTGAAATCGGACTGACCAGCCGCTCTGTCTTGGCCTCGCTTGCTTGATTGGACGGAGCCGAGGCCGCATCTGCTCTAGGGGGCGGCGAAACTCATTATGTTCCGCAAAGCGCCGGTCTGTTCATTTGGATTGCGCAAGCTGATCACGCCCCAATTCCACGTTGCGAGACGCCACCCAGAGGGCACCTGCACCCACCAGGCCGAGGGGAATGGTGATGGAGAGCGCCAATCGCAAAGAGTGCGCGCTGTCCCCTAGAGTTTCGCTGAGGCTGCCTGTTAACCACGGACCCACGAAATAGCCTGCCAATGTGATGATCGCGATGAACAGCGCGGTCGAGCCGGCGCAGGGCGCGCATTGGGATGGCCAGCCAGCGCTCGAGGATAAGTGGGTTCGGGCAGGGATTGCCGATGCCTATATCGCGCAATTCGGTGTGGAGTTGATTGTCCGGCGGGGCATGAGTGCGATCTCTAAGGGCGAAAGTCCGGGGCCAGAAATGGCAGCTGTCAAGCTCGTCGGCGCACGCGCCTTTCAAACTGGCGGAGCACTCGCCATGGAGCTTGGCGGGGCAGAAGGCTTGATCGACGCCGCGGATTTGGGCGCCCAATGGCGCCTGCCGCAATTGCTGTGGATCTCTGCGCCAGGCGCTCGCATCGCGGGCGGAACAGACGAAATCCAAAAGAACACAATTGCGGCACGCGTTTTGGGCCTACCGGGAGAAATTCGGACGGACCGCGACGTGCCGTTCCGCGATCTTCAGGGTTAAGCCTAAACCGAAATTCGAGTCTTATGATGGGGCCGTGAGGAAAGGTGATCACGGCCAGGCATTGGTCTCTGGATCGTGTTAGGATCTTCGATGTTCCATCTGGATATCAACGCTTCATAAATAGATTCATCGACCTGAATCTTGCCGAGCCTAGGGTCGAGGGAGAAATCTCCTGTGTCGCCTTCGGCCTCTTTCGGCATTCATATCATGATTGGCCCGCAGGCTTTTCTCTCGGCCTCATGGTTCGGCATCGCGCTGATGAGATGGCAATTTGGATAGCTTTCACGCGACTGGTGGCGCCCCTAAATCGCCCACAGTCCGTTCAGCGGTGAGCAAGACGCGCCGCGCTAAAGAAGTTCCAATGATGAAGAAGATGCCACACATTCTCGCTAATCTCTCCGTGCGCCGGGTCCAAGCTCTGGCTGCCAGTGCCACGCTTTCGTTTCTGTTTGCTGCTCCGGTAAGGGCGGAGCAGCCTGCGCCGCAGATTGACGAGGATGGGCAAGATATTGTCGTGACAGCGCAGCGCCTTGACGGCTCGGTTGTTTCGCCTGTAGCGGCAGATGTTGTCCTCGATGGTGCCGCTGTGCAAAGCTATGGCGCATCGAATGTGGCAGACTTGCTTTCGGCGCTCTCGGCGCAGACGCGGACGGCACGCGGGCGAGGGGATGGCCGCCCAGTCATTCTTCTCAATGGGAAGCGCATCTCAGGCTTTTCAGAAATCCGCGACTTGCCGACTGAAGCCATTATGCGGGTGGAAATCCTGCCCGAAGATGTTGCATTGCGTTTTGGCTATACCGCCGATCAACGTGTCGTGAACTTCATTCTCCGACCGGGGTTCAAGGCGGTGACGGGAGAGGCAGAAATCGGCGCTCCCACCGCAGGCGGGAGGACTGAGTTTGAGGGTGAAGCGGGGCTTGTCCGCATCAGCAAAAATGGCCGGCTGAACATCGATACAGAATATAGCCGGTACGACGCGATCTTGGAGAAGGAGCGGGCGATTGTCCCGCAAGGCAGCGACCAAACGGCGTTCCGAACGCTCGCGCCCTCCAACGATTCTTTCAAGCTCAATACCGTCTTGAACCGCGCCCTTGCACCTCACCTCGGTGTGACGGTGAATGTGCAATATAATCGGGCCGATAATAGCTCGCTTCTGGGCTTGGCGACGGGCATGCAGAACACAGCCTTGACGCGGGACGCGCGCACGCGCTCGCTCTCGGGCGGGTTGACGCTCGATGGTCGTGTGTCGCGCTTTAATTGGACGGCTACGGCCAGCGGGGAGCGAACCAGCCTTGAGACGCTGACCGACCAAGATGTCGCCGCCCCCGCCGCACGGGATCGGACGCGCTCCCGCCTGACGGTTGGCATGGGTGCCGTCTCGATCACGGGACCAGCGGTAGAGCTCCCGGCTGGCCCGGTGACGGTTAACCTCACGCTGGGCGGCGAAGTGCGCGATGTTCAGAGTGAAACGCTGCGCGCGGGGAGCGCCGGCATGGCCGACCTCGCGCGCCAACAGGCTGATGGCCGTGCGAATATCGATATCCCACTCACCAGTCGTCGGCGCGCAATCTTGCCCGAATTAGGGGATTTTTCGCTCAATCTGAATGGTGGTTATGCGCATCTTTCAGACTTTAAGGCGGTGACAGCCTATGGTTATGGCCTCACCTGGTCACCCCTGAAAGGCGCTACCCTGCTTGCCAGCTATGCTGTGGCGGAGGCCGCCCCAACAGCGTCGCAAATTGGCGACGCGCGATTGGTGACGCCGAATGCGCTGGTTTATGACTATGCACGGGGTGAAACGGCGCTTGTTACCTTGACCACAGGCGGCAATCCGCTGTTGAGAAGTGAGCGCCGCCGTGACATCAAGCTGGGAGCGACTTATTCCCCTTCCTGGGTGGATGGGCTCACGCTGACCGCCACATATTTTCGGAACCGCAGCACGGATCCCGTCGCCAATTTTCCGGCGTTGACGGATATTGTTGCGATGGCATTTCCTGAACGGCTGGCGCGAAATAGCGCTGGCGTGCTGACGTCTGTCGATCAGCGGGCTATCAATTTTCTCGGCGCCCGGAGTGAGCAGCTGCGCTGGGGACTCAACTATCAAAAGCAGTTTGGCCAAGCTGGCCCGGGTGGACGGCGGGGCATGCCTTCTATGGGCGGATTTGGCGGGCAAGGGGGACGGTGGTCGGTCGCTCTTTATCATACGGTCAAATTTGTCGACAAAGTTGACCTCGCCGCCAATGTCCCGACGCTTAACTTGCTAGACGGGGATGCCACGGGCCAAAGCGGAGGTTCTCCGCGCCATGGAGCGGAATTGGAAGGGGGTTGGTTCAACAAGGGCGTGGGGTTCCGCGTAAACGGCAGTTATCAATCCGCGACCTCTGTCCGCGGGGGAGGGGCTGCGTCCGACCTTAATTTCTCAGACCTTGCCTTGCTCAATGTGAGAGCCTTTATCAGCTTTGATCAAAAGCGTCAGATGATCGATGCCATGCCCTGGCTGAAGGGGGTGCGCGTCGTGCTCCGCGTGGACAATCTCCTGAACGACATTCAGGATGTCCGCGACCAGAATGCAGCTGTGCCTTTACGCTATCAGCCGGGCTATCTGGATCCGGTTGGGCGGCGTGTCCAACTGAACATCCGCAAAATCTTCTAGCGTCCTTCGCTTTTTCAAGATCCTTGAGCCTGGTCTTTTCGAGCGTTCATTCTCGCCCCGGCTGGCTCATCTGAGGCCGGCTTGAGTTCTTGAATCTGCCGTTCAAGATTGGTCAGCAAGGGCTCGACCATTGCTTCATCAAGCCCATGAACAAGCCGGTTGATGGCCATGCCCTCGATCGTCTGCTGCGACAAGGCGAGCGCGAGATCGAAATTGGTGCGATTTTTCTGCCACTCGGGGAACGCCTCAATGGATAAAGCGTAGCGTCGTTCACGAAATTCGGTTTGCGCGGGTTCCAGAATCTGCGCCAGTCCCTGATCGGTGCGCGCGGCAATCGACAATTCGAGAAACGCGGTAAAGCTTGGGCTCGAGAGCTGGTCCCAATAGGCGCGGACGATTTCGTGCACATCGCCGCCGCCAATTTCATTGCTGCGGCGGATCGCCCGTAAGCGCTTCTCGTGCAGCGCCGCGATGACGGCATGCATCAGTGCTTCACCATTTTCAAAATGATGGAGCATCGCGCCCCGCGACAATCCCGCTTCTGCCGCGACACGGGCGGTTGTGGTTCGGGAATAGCCGAACTTCACAAGACAGCGAATAGCTCCTTCGATGAGGCGCTTCTTGGTCTGCTCACTCTTCAGCCATTGCTGCGTCGGCGTCGCCGGGGCGTCGCTGGACGCGCGTTTCCCGGCGGCGGGCTGATGAATTTTTGCAAGAACGGTCATGGGTGCGGCTCGTTATACGGCTTCATGAAAGCTGAGGACCATCTCTTGCGCGAGGCAGTCGAGGATCGGGGGGACCAAGCGATCGTGGAAGTCGATATGCATGTGATGCTCGAACGCCGCTTCCGATTTGAAGGTCGCGACGCAGAAATAGGTGAAGGGCTCGTCGAGCGCCTTGAACAATTCATAGACTTCGCAATCGGGCTCATGCGCTTGAACAAGCTGGCGCAATTCGGTTTGAAGCGCTTCGAGTTCGGCCGCTTTTTCGGGCTTGGCGACCAGCTTGGCGATGAAGGATTTTCTCATAATTCAGGCCCCTTTCAGTTCCTCGATCAGGATATCGCGAAGGCGGAACTTTTGGATTTTAGACGTCGACATCGGCCATTCTTGAACAAAGCGAACGTGCCGCGGCAGCTTGAAGCTCGCGAGCTTGCCGGTGCAATGGGCGATCAGGTCCGCTTCATTGGTGGCCATGTTATCGTTCAGTTCGATAAAGGCCGCGGGCACCTCAACATAACGGTCGTGCGGCAGGCCAACCACCTGGGCCAGCTTAACCGCGGGGTGGGATTGCAGCACCGCTTCAATTTCAGCCGCAGCCACATTCTCGCCGCCAACCTTGAGCATGTCCTTAGTCCGGCCATGAAACATGATCTGCCCGTTCGCATCGATCGACCCGATATCGCCCGTGTGGAACCAGCCTTCGGCGTCGATGACCTCGGCTGTTTTTTCAGGGGCGTTATAATATCCTGCCAACATATTCGGGCCGCGCGCGACAATCTCGCCTTGCTCATCACAACCGCAGACCTCGCCGGTTTCGACGTTGACGATCTTGACTTCCCATTCATCCAGCGGAACGCCCAAACGCCATCCTCTGGCTTCCCAAGGGTCAGTTGTGCGGCTCGTGCAGATTGTCCCAGAGCCTTCAGTCAGGCCATAGGTGCCCACCATGATCGTGTGCGGCATAGCTTTGACCATCGCATCTCTGATCCAGTCGGGCTGCACGCCAAAATTGGCATTCATCAAGCGAACGCTGGACAGGTCTGTTGATGCAAAATTGGGATGCTGGATAAGATCCTGCATGATCGTGACGAAGCACGGATAGGCGTGCGTCGCTTTTTCCTTTTCCAGCATCGACAGCGCGACACCGGCATCAAAATTAGGGATGGTGAGATATGTGCCGCCAATGTCGAAAACGGACACAAGCGGCAAAATGCCTGCGATGTGGAAAATCGGCAGCGGCGACCAGAAGCGATCCCCCGGCTGCATTTCGTAGCGACGGCCCAAATTACGGCTGTTCGCAACAATGCCGCGGTGACGGATGAGGCAGCCTTTCGGATTGGCGGTCGTTCCCGAGGTGTAGAGAATGAGGGCGATGCTCTGAGGATCAACAGCGTCGATTCGCGCGTCAATCTCCGCAGCCACTTCTGGCGAAAGCGGGGCGGGGGGCAGCGCAGCCTCTGCTGCGACAAGGCCTGCCGGGCAAGGGTCGTCTATGCAGATAATCGACCGCAGCTTCGGCGCTTCCGCGAGCGAAAGATGTTCGGGATCACGCGCCGCGGGAAGCGATGGCAGCGCGTGCATGAGGCGTTCGCTGAAATCGAGGGCATCCGCCACGCGCCCGGTCGTGATCAGGCAGACCAAATCTGCGTCCTTGACAAGAAACGCCAATTCGCCCGGCTGGTAGCGCGCGTTCACGGGGACCGCGACGGCGCCTGCCATGGCGATGCCGAACAGCACTTCCACAAATTCAGGCCGCGTCGTTAGCAAAAGGCCAACATGATCCCCCGGCTGAACACCCCGGTTAATGAGCGCCGCTGCCCAAAGCCGTGCGCGCGCGTTCAACGCACTATAGGTGGTGCGCTTATCGGGGAAGATGAGCGCCGTCTCTTGCGGGTGGCGCGCCGCGCCCTGCCGCAACAGCTCTCCCAAAGTGTAGATCGGCGTCATGCAAGAGGCCGCAGATATTCGCGGGTATAGGTGCCATCGATGCACTCGATCATTTTGGCGATGATATCGGTGCTGGCCGGATTGGCCTGATGGGCCTGATCCGCGGCTTCATCCACAAAGCTCTCAAAAACCGCGAACGCATGAGGCGCATCGAGGCGGTAGAATTTATACGCCAACGTTCCCGGTTCATCCGCCGCGTTGCGTTCCATCGGCGGAATGAGCGTCAAGAATTCTGCTTCTCGCTCTGGCTTGACGTTGAAGCGTGAGAGAAAGGTCCAGCTCATTTTAAATCTCCCCATCAATGTAGCGGTCAAGCTCTGCATGGAAGTGGCGAAGCCTCGCTTCCTGCTCGCTCCAAATCGGGCCGCGGAAGCCGCGCGAGCGGGATCCCTTTTGAACAATCGGCAACAGCTCCGAATCTTGGTCTAGCACCTGGCCAAGGTTCGGCGGCTCACCAAGTGGAACGCGTTCAATTTCAGGGCGCGTCATCCCGGTTGTGTCGGTGCCTTCTGCCAAGCCCATCCACGCTGGCGGCGTGTAACCCGGCGCATCGACATGCGCGAACAATATGCAGGTGTCATAGGTGAACTGGTTCGGATCATCAGGATGTGGCAGGAAGCGGTGGATAAAAACAGCTTCTGGGTGGCAGCCAATCTGAACATTCGGAAAAATGCCATAGATGGTTGAATCGCTGAGCTGAGTGTCGCTGAACTTATCGTAATTCAGGCCATATTCTCTGGCACGGACTCGCTTGGCAGCTTGGATCGCCGCGCGCGTTTCCTGAGCCGTGCCCTTGAAGCTATCCGGATCAATCCCCGCGTCGCGCAGCATCATCTTGATGCCCTCGTTCACGCTGACTTGATCAGGGAAGCGCGGCGAAGGCTGGCCAAAGGGAACAAACTGACGGCTCATGCCATTGGGGTAGAGGTCAATCTGTGTGCGGTCATCCATAACGCCTTGCGTCTCTGGATGCACAGCGTGGAGATGGTAGATCTCGTAAAACGCATCGACGCCGCCTTTCCAGTTTGCGGCCCAATCCGATTGCTTGTGCTGAATGACGTTCATTGCGCCAATGTCGTAGGTTTCAAGCTGGTCGGCGACTGGTCCGAGCCATTCACGAAGGGGCGGCACATCATCCGAAAGCGCGATGAAGACCAAGCCGGCGACTTCCTCGCATCGTACAGACGACAGATTAAGGTCGTGGCACAAGGTTTCCGGATGAAAAGAAAACTTGATCTGCCCCCTTCTGAGTGGCCCAATTTCTATTTTAGAAATGGTCACGAAGG
>VFQT010001982.1_pt1 | contig 22401 bp, 18 predicted proteins | sample 3512381 | NCBI WGS metagenome assembly VFQT01 (sample SAMN10412376, study PRJNA504923) | tailings metagenome | isolation source: Relicate 2 Philex TSF3 active mining site | place: Philippines: Tuba, Benguet | collected 2017-08-29
GGCGCCGGGGAACCGGATGCGCCTTCAGGTGTTCACAACGTGCGTGGGTAGGACAGCTAGCGGAGGTCCGTGCGGGCATCTCGCGCATCGATGGGGGTCATGGCCCGCACATTATCGACGCGTCACCCTCACCCATCGCGACCAGTTGCCCGCGCGGTCGGAGACGCGGGCCCAACGCACGTCGCGCACGCTGCGCACCCGCACGGCGGTGCCGCGCAGGCGCATCGGCGTCGCGGCCGCGGCGCCCCTGCGGCGTGAGGCCTGTACCTGCGCGAGCCCGGACCCGCGCTCCCTCACCACCACCCGCAGGCGCGCCGAGCCCCGGAGCGGCGACACGATCGCGCGTCGGAGCACAGGGGGCGTCTGGTCGAGGATGATGTCGTCGGTGAAGGTCTGCGTGGAGGTGCCGAACCGCACGTACACGGTCTTCGGCAGGCGCTCGGAGCGCGAGGCCACGAGCGTCCACGGGATCTCCGCCGCCAGGGGGAACGTGCGCGCGTCGCGGAACGATCCGTTGTTCGACACGGTCACCGTGGAATCGCACGAGGGCGCGGAGATGCCGATGGTCACGGCGCGCCGGTTGGTGGCCTCGGCGTCGTCGTTGATCGTCACGCCGACGGGTCGCCCGGTGACGGCCGCGCAGGTTGCAGCAGCCGACGATGCACCGCCTCCCCCCGCCGCGCCCGCCGCAGCTGACGGGGGCGCCTCTGCGACCGGGCCGATGGCCGCCGATGCCTCCGACGTGCTCGCGCCGTCCACGGTGGTGGCGCGCACCCGCACCCGCAGGTACCGGCCCAGGTCGCTCGCCTCCACCCCGTAGGTGGCGGTGCCGGCCCCGATGCCAGGAGCCGGGGCCCAGCCGGACAGGCCGTCGGGCGATGCCTCCCACTGGTACGCGTACTCGCGCGGCGCGGGCGTCCAGGTGCCCGGGTTGGCGGTGAGGCGCGCGCCCACGGCCACGGAGCCCGAGGCGCTCGGCGGCGTGACGTTGACGGGCGGCGGCACCGGGATGCGGGCCGTCGCCAGGGAGAACGCCGTGGCCCAGTCCCCGCCCGCGGTGATGGACACCCGCAGGCGCAGGTACATGCCGGCCTCGGCGAGCGTGGGCGTGAAGAGCGATCCCCCCGACGGGGTGACCAGGTCGGCCCAGCCCGTGGTGCCGTCCTCCGACCCCTGCCACTGGTAGCTGACCGCCGTCGGCGATGCCGACCAGCTGCCGAGCGTGCCGAACAGCTGCGAGCCGATCGCGGCGGTGCCGGTGACGACCGGGCGGGCGGTGTTGGTGGGGGCCGGGATGGGCACCGGCGCCGTGGCCGCCGAGTCGACCGTGGTGGATGCGCCGCCGTCGGATGCCCGCACGCGCACCCGGAGGTACTTGCCCGTGTCCGCGGCGGCAACCGTGTACTGCGACGTCGCGTTTCCCGTGCCGGTGGCGTTGGCCCAGTCCGTGGACCCATCACTCGACACCTGCCACTGGTACGCGATCTCCAGCGGCGTGGAGGCCCAGGTGCCCGCGGTCGCCGTGAGCTGGTTCCCCACCGACGGCGTGCCCGAGACCGTGGGGGCGCCGGTGCTGACCGGCGCGGGTATCGGCGCGAGGCGGGCCGGGCCGGGGAGTACGTTGAGCGATGTCACGCCGAAGCCCAGCGATGCCGTCGGCACCCAGGCCTCGTTCACGTTCTCGCCATCGATGTTCGCGCGCCCGATCCCCCCGGCGGCGTACATGGTCCAGTAGACGTGGGTGCCGTCCACGTCCACCCCCCATGGCTGCGCCGCGGCAGTGGCCAGGGGGATGAAGTCGAGCTGCGGGTTCGACCCGTCGATGCGGGCGCGGGCGATGGTGTTGCGAAACCGCGGGGTCCAGTAGACGAACCGGCCGTCCACGGCCACGGTGGTCGGAGAGTTGCCGGCCGACGACACCAGCTCCGTGGCCGCGCCGCCCGACAGCGGGGCGCGCCAGATCTTGCCGCCGCTCTCATCGGCGATGTACAGCAGGCCATCCTGCGCCGCCAGGCCGCGCGCCCACTGGAAGCCGCCGGTGATGAAGTTGAGGTTCACCTCCTGGTCGGTGCCGTCCACCCTCGCGCGGGCGATGGACGTGACGCCGCCGTTCGCGCCCCCCCAGCGCGTGAAGTACACGTAGTTGCCCACCACCACGAAGGCCTCCACGGCCCTGAAGCCGGTGGCCGCCCGGGTGACGACCGCGCGGAAGTTGTCCCTGTTGGTGCCCGTGCTGCTGGTCCAGATGCCGTCCGGGCCCGACCAGTAGGTGACCGTGCCATCCGACCAGGCGTACTCGGAGTACGTCTCCGTCGACTGCACGTTGGGGTTGAGCCCCGTCGCCGGCGTGGTGCCCAGCACGGTGCCCAGGCGGGCGCCCTTCGAGAAGTACAGCGTCGAGGTGGTTCCGTTGGCGTCAGCGCGCCCGGCGAGGGCCGCGGCGAGCGCGGCGCACGCGCCGAGCACGACGAGGATGAGCAGGACGTGGGCACGGGACCGTGGGAGGGACATGCGGCGACCCTATGCCCGCATGCCCATGGTTCTTGAGGGCTAGCCCTCAGGAACGGTCGGCGGCTTACGCCAGCCCCGGGGCGCTGTCATCCATGGCCCGCACGCTGGGGGTGGCCAGCACCAGCGCCACGTTGGCAAAAACGGCCGCCACCGCCAGCCACATGATGCCCCCCAGCCCGATGCCGGCGATGATCCCGCCGGCGGCCGCGAACCCGATGGGCTGGGCCACCTGGCTGCCCAGGGCCCGGAACGATCCCACCCGCGATCGGAGATCGGGCGTGACCTGCCGGGTGATTGTGGTCTCCAGCAGGCTGCCGGAGATGATGATGACCGTGCCGCCCACCCACGCGCATGCGGCGATCACGGCCACGGGGGCGGGCACCGAGAGCGCGATGAACGTGGCAACGAACGGCAGGGTGATGGCGTAGGCCAGCACCAGTGGCCGGCGCGGGCGGAGGCGGGCCACGATGAGCCCGCCGGTCACGAAGCCCAGGCCGAAGCACGCGACGATGGCGGCCCAGGCGCCTGCTCCCCCCAGTGACTGCTCCGCGATGAGCGGCCCGCCCACGAAGATGGCCGGCATCACCAGCAGGGCGTAGAACGACTCGCCGATCACCACCACCACCAGCCACGAGCGGTGGCGGAAGGCGTCCCAGCCGTCACGCAGATCCGCCAGGAAGGAGCGCCCGGCCTCGGCCATGGCCACCGCGCGGAACGAGGCGAACCCCAGCAGCACCGCCGCCACCACGAAGGTGGCGCCATCCACGGCGATGGCCGCTGCCGGCGAGACGAGCGCCACCACCGTGCCACCGAGCACGCCGCCGAACAGCATGCCCACCGCGGGGGTCATGGCGATAAGGCCGTAGGCCTCCTGCAGCCGCTCGGGCGATACCGACTGCGGCACGATGCCCGACAGCGCCGGCCGGAAGAACGCCTCGGCCGAGCCGTACACGAACGTGATGGCCACGATGGCCGGCACCCCGCCCACGCCGGCGATGAGGATGGCCGCGAAGGCAAACTGGCATCCGGCGCGCACCACGTCGCTGGCGATCATCACCGTGCGCCGCGACATGCGGTCGGCCCACACGCCGCCCACCAGGAGGAACAGCACCAGGGGCACCGCGCGAGCGCCCAGCACCAGCCCGATGTCGCCTGCCCCGCCCCCCAGCGCGATGATGGCGAACGGCACCGCGACGGACGCGATGGTGTCGCCCACGGCGCTGAGCAGCTGCGACGTGAACAGCAGCCGGAACGACCGCTCGCGCAGGCATCCGACGCCGGGGAGGGCGATCGATGTCACCCGCCCACCCTAGCCCGCCCACCGCGCGAGGCGATGGACGGGCCGGGAGGGTGTCCTGCGCCTAGACGGCGTTGGGACGGGCGGCCTCGAGCACCTTCCGGTTGGAGAGGAGCAGGAAGCCGAACCCGACCTTGGCGATGAGGTCGATGATGGCGAAGGTCGCCACCTCGCCCGTGAGGCCGATGACGTTGAAGCCCTCGGTCCCCAGCAGCCAGAGGATCGGATAGATCATCCAGACAACGGCCAGGATGATCGCCAGCTGGTTGAACTTCTTCCGCACTTCAGGCGGGCGCTGCTTCGCCGACTTGAGGATCTCGGAGAGCAGGACCCACAGCAGCCAGATGAAGATCACGCTGCTGACGATGAACCACACGTAGCGGATGTCGCTGGCGGTGATGCCGGCGAAGAAGCCCGTGGCGATCATCATCACGTCCAGGCCGAGCAGCCAGACGATTGCCTCCTTCGTGGCCCCGGCGAGGAGCGCCAGGTCCAGGAGGAGGAGCGGCGTGGTGAAGAACCAGTCCACGTACCGGGCCCAGTAGAAGGGCTCGGCCATGTCCTGGCCTTCGCGCAGGATTGGGAACCAACCCTGCTTCAGCGCCATCGCGAGATAAGCGATGGCGGCGATCCCCGCCACGAAGAACGTGATCGTGTGGAACCACCGGTTACCCGGCTTCTCCCGCGCGGCCATGAAGAGGAAGGCCAGGGCGCCGAGTGCCATGCCGATGGTTCCCACCCACAGCCACACCTGTACTGCACCAGAGGGCTCGACCATTGCGAAACCCCTTTCGAGTAGGGCGGCTTACGTCGTAAGTGACGCAAGCGAGAGGATTTGGCGGAACCTGTCTAGGTTCCGCACAGATCTTTCCACACCCCATGCACGAAACCGCATGGAACCGCCCCTCTTGTTGCGCCGCATCTGTGGATAACTCACGCTCAGGCGAACTGCTCGAGCCAGGCGGCCGCCATGGCCGATACCTCGTCCACGCACCCGGTGAACACGTGGTCGGCCTGCGGCACCATGTCCAGCAGCACGTGCGGGTTGCCCGCCTCGGTGGCGATGCGCGAGAGCGCGTAGCCCTCGCCCGGCTGGATCAGGTGGTCATTCCCCGCCTGCAGGATGGCGATGGGCACGTGGACCCTGCCGATCTGCTCGCGGCTCTCGGCATGCGGCGACTCCGGCCCGCGCGATGACCACCACGTGGCGTAGGTCCAGATCTCGCCGTTCTCCGGCGTGGGTCGGGGACCGTTGGCGCGCATCACCGTGAAGATGCGATCGCCCGGCGGGTCGTCGGGATCCTCCGCCACCACCTCGCGCGCGTAGTCGGCCACCTCCTCGTACGACGGCACCGATCCGTACCGCTGCCACCGCAGCCTGAGCGCCTCGGGCAGCGACTCCGGGTGCGCGATGGTGCACAGCCCCACCACCTCGGGCACCTCGTGGTTGGCGATGAAGTTGGTGCACACCGTGCTGCCCATGCTGTAGCCCAGCAGCACCATGCGCTCGAACCCGTTGGCCCGGCCGGCCTCCACGGCCGCCTGCAGGTCGAGCGGCGTCTTGTGGAACAGCCCACCGCCGAAGAAGGGGCCGTAGTTGGCGAGCCGGGTGTTGATGGACATCACCGAGAACCCATGGCCCGCCAGCTCGAACGCCACCCGCCGGGGCACCCCCGTGAGGTAGTTGCCCACCGAGCCATGCACCACGATCACCAGGAGGCGCCGGCGGGCGGGCTCGCCGAAGGTGGGCCTGAGCAGCAGGGCATCCCACTCATGCCCATCGGCCGTGTGCAGGGTGAGCAGGCGGGTGCCGATCTCGCGGTCATCGCGGCCGAACGCCGGGCGGCGGTACAGGCGGTATGGCTGCGTGCTCATGCCACCTCCCGCAGGAAGGCCCCGATGGCGTCCACCAGCAGGATCTCCTGGCCCTTGTAGAAGTGCGTGGCGCCGGGGATCCACGCCAGGTGCACGCGGTCGTTGCCCGATTCGCGCAGAAGGTCCGCCTGCCACTGCGCCTCCTCGGGCGCCACCACGTCGTCGGCATCGCCCTGCGTGAACAAGGTGGGCACGGTCACGTGCGGCAGCTGCCGGTATGCCTGCGCCGCATGCGCCTCGGGACCGCGCGAGTGCCACCAAGTGCGGTAGGTGTACACCTCGCTGTCCTTGGGGCGGCGGGTGGGGCCGCGGCTCTGCTCGATGACGAACAGGCGGTCGTCCGCCGGGCTGTCGGGCGTGCCCTCCCCCACCACCTCGCCCAGGCGCGCGACGATCTCCTCGTACGTGGGGTCGGCCCCCCAGCGGCGGCTGCGCTGCTCGAGCGACTCCGGCAGCCCCCACGGCCCCGACACCGAGATGAGCCCGCGCACCGCATGCCACGGGTGGGTGGCCACGTACCGCGACGCCAGGGTGGCGCCGCTCGAGTACCCGCACACCACCACGCTGTCGTAGCCCTGCACCTGCAGCCAGTCCCAGGCGGCGGCGATGTCCTTCACGGCGTCGTCGAAGATGGCCTTGCCGAACAGCTGGCCCACGTTGCCCATGCGGGTCTCCACCACGAGGGTGGGGAACCCCAGGCGGGCGATGCGGCCGGGCAGGAACCGGAGCGTGCCCACCAGGAAGTTGCCCATGATCCCGTGCACGTGGATGACCGCCGTGCGGCGCCCGGTGGCGCGCTCGCGCACGCGCGTGGGGCGGTCGTCGATGTGCAGCAGGGCGTCGTGCACCTCGCCATCCTCGGCGGTGATGGTGGCGAGGATGCGCTCGACGGCCATGGGCTACCGCCCGGGCGCCATGCCCGGGTCCACCTGCTCCACCTCGCCGAAGGGCATCTGGAGGAAGCGCGACCCGATGGTGCGGAACGCCGCCGGGTCGCCCGAGCAGGCGAACCGGTAGTGGCCCTCGCCCCCGGTGCGCAGCATGCCCTGTCGTGCCAGGGTGCCCTGGATCTCGCGGGCGATCTCCTCGCCGCTCGAGATGAGCACCGCGTCAGCGGGCACGTTGCGGCGGATGAGCCGCTCCACCATGGGGTAGTGGGTGCAACCGAGGATCACGGTGTCCACGCGGGCGTCGCGGAGCGGCGCGGTGAAGTCGCGCACCATCTGCACGATCTCCTCGTCGAACGGGTTGTCGCGCTGGATGGCGGCGGCCAGGCCGGGGCAGGCCACGGCGGTCACCTCGGCGCCCGCGTCGTGGGCGGCGATCATGCGCTGGTAGCTGCCCGACGCCACCGTAGCCTCGGTGGCCAGCAGGCCGATGCGCCGCGAGCGGCTGCTCTGCACCGCCGCATGGCTCTCGGCGGTCATCACGCCGATCACCGGCACGTCGAGGTGGGTCTGCAGGTGGGCCAGCGCCGCGGCCGTGGCGGTGTTGCACGCCACCACCACCATCTTGGCGTCGTGGGCAAGCAGCCAGCGGGCGATGTCCTCGGACCGCGCGCGCAGCTCGCCTGCCGGCTTGTCGCCGTACGGGAACCACGCGGTGTCCCCGAAGTACAGGAAATCCTCCGAAGGCAGGCGGGCCAGGCACTCGTCCAGCACCGTGAGCCCACCCACCCCGGAGTCGAACACCCCGATGGGCCTGTCCGCGCGCGATTCCATCGGGGGAACCCTAGGGACTGTCCCCCGTGGGTTCCCTACGGGGCCGCGGTCCAGCGGGCGGCCAGCGACTGCGCCAGGGCATCCACCTTCGTGCGCACCGATGCGCTGACCCGCGGTGTGAGGCGCCCCTCCTGCTCGAACTCCACGGCCTGGATGACCGACCCATTGAGCAGGAACACCGCGTACTGCACGCTCACCAGCGAGGGGTCACCGAACATGCGCGGCATCACCTGCGAGGTCCACACGGCCCGCTGTCCGCCGTAGGAGAACGAGGCCACGCCGTTGGCCCTGCGCGTGGTCACGGCCGGGCCACCGTCCTCGTCGATGGAGCGCACGGTGCCCTTGCACGACCGCGCCCGGGCAGTCACCGTGGCAAACGCCGCCTGCGCCTGGTCCGCGCCGGGGAACACCGAGATGTCCTGTGAGGTCTCGGTCATCACGCGCCGACCCTCGTTCTCGGTGCTGGCCACGTAGGTGAACGGCGATGCCGGTGCCAGCACTTCCTTGCGCCCGGCGCCGTCGCACAGCCAGATCTTCTCGTTGAACTCGGGCTCGAACATCTCGAGCAGGCTCGAGGGCAGCCCCGCCGCGCGCACGTCCTGCGGCAGCAGCATGGCGTTGCGCGCCCCCTGCTGCGTGGTGGGAACCGCGCCCGCAACGCCCGCTCCGATGGCGACTGCGGTGGCGGTGGCCAGCAGCGCGGTGGTCATTGTCCTCATGCTCATGCCCTCCTGGTCAGGGGGTGGTATGCCGATTGCTCATTCGCCCGCCCGCACCACGGCCGTTGCCAGGCGCGCGGCGTTCACGGTGCCAAGGCCGGTGGCCTGGTCGTAGCCCGGGCCCGCGAAGCAGCAGCGGCCCGTGCCGAACACGTCGTTGTTGCCGGTGGTCACGTCACGCACGGCCGAGCGGCCCGGGCCGTACATGAACGGCGCCAGGAACCCCACGTTGGCCTGGCCCGCCGCCTGTGCCCGCTGGTTGGCCAGTGCCACGCCGCCCGCAAGGAGCGGGGCGGCGAAGCTGGTGCCCGCCACGGTCATGAACGGCCACCCCGGTGCGCCCGGCGGGCACGGGCCCGCGCCGGTGGACGGGTTCCACGCGCTGCAGGTCATCACGATGCCCCACGAGGCGAACATGCTCACGTCGGGCACCAGCCGCCGCGTGGACTGGATGCCCGCCGCCCGCTGCCATGCCGGCGTGCCGTACAGCATGCTGCTGCCGCCCGTGCCCCCGCCGGCCGCGAACGCCAGCACCGGCACCCCGCCCTGCACCTGCTCCTGCATGGGGTTCACCCCCACCGACACGCGATCGTTCCACGGCGCCTGGGTGCGGATGGTGTTGTCGCGGTTGAGGGTCATGGTGGTGCCGCCCACCGCCGTGGCCCACGGCGACGATGCCGGGTAGCCCACGTAGTTGGTGGCCGCATCGGCCACCACGCCCGGCACGGCCGGGCCCAGCGGCACGCTGCCGATGTTGTGCGCGCACCCCTGCGCGCCCGAGTCACCGGCGGCCACCAGGATGGTCACCCCGGCGCCCGCACCGGTGGCCATCACCCAGTCCGTGAGGCGACGCGACGCCGACCCGCTCAGGAACGGCGCCTCCGATCCGCCCTGCACCAGCGGCTCGCACAGGCCGTAGCTCACCGACACCACGTCCGGCAGGCCGCGCATGCGCCGGGCATCGAGGGTGGTGGACATGATCTCGGGCATGCTGGCGATGTCGTTGCCCTGCACCATGGTGATGCGCGCCCGCGGCGCCGCCATCATCAGCGCCTGCACGTCGAGCTGGGCCTCGATGGTGCCGCCGTTGGCCACCGGGTCGAGGGGCTGCGACTGCCCCACGGGGACGATGCGCATGTTGGGCGCGGGAAGCCCGAAGCACTGCGCGAACGTGGCGAGGTCCTGGCGCTTCACCCCCGCCCCCTGCTCGAACAGGGCGATGTGCTGCCCCTGTCCCTGCACGCCCGCCCGGTGGAGCGGGGTCATCCCGAACGCCACCTGGAACTGGTTGGGGGTGAAGACCGTGGACGATGCCGGCACCGGCAGGGCGCTTGGCGGCGGCAGCGGCGTGCCCACGCCCTGCGCGCACCCCCGGGCCGTGCCGGAGTGCGCGGGCCAGCGCAGGCCCGGTGCCCAGTTCGACTGCTGCTCGCGGGCCAGCGGCGTGGCGCGCGGCTCATCGGTGACGATGTCGGTCACCAGCCCGCCCGCGCCCGACCGCAGGTCGTCCAGGGCGGCGCGCGCGGCCGGCGTGGCCCCCTCCATCTGCACGGCACCGGCGTTCACCGCGCCCACCTGCTCCGCGGTGGCCGGCACGACCAGGAAGCCCCGGGTGACGTCCAGGATGCTGCGCGTGAACCCTGCCTTGCGTAGCTTGGCCCGCACCGCGGCCACCGTGGCGTCGGTGGCGCCGAACGTGCGGGCGATCTGCGCCACCGTGGCGTAGTCGCGATACGCCCCGCCGGCCGGGTTGGACACCTGGCCGGCCAAGGCGTTGAGCCCGGCGGTGTCGCGCTGCAGGCCGAACAGGATGCGTGCCTGGTTGGGGTCGGTGGTGCCGGCGGATGCGACGGCGGGCACGGCCAGTAGGGCGGCGGCCAGCAGGGCGGCCATGGCGGGGGTGCGGGGGCGGTTCATCTTGAGGTCGGGGCAAGGCGACGGTAGCCGCCCTGCCACCAGGCGAGCGGCTCGCCCTCGGCCACCTGGGCCTCGAGCACGCGTCCGATGAGGATGGAGTGGTCACCGCCCTCCAGCACCTGGTAGCGCTCGCAGGCCAGGCGGGCCAGCGCGCCCGGCAGCAGCGGAACGCCCAGCGGGCCGTCCTCCACCGCCAGCCCCTCGAACCGGTCGCCCCGCTTGAAGGCGAAGGTGTTGGACAGCTCCTCCTGGCCGGCCTCCAGGATGTGCACGCCGAAGCCCGGCGCCTGCACCAGGTGATCGTGGTGGAACGACGCCTGCCCGATGCACACGAGCACCAGCGGCGGGTGCAACGACAACGACGAGAACGCCGACGCGGTGAGCCCCACCGGCCCGTCCGGACCCTCGGCCGTGACCACCGTGATGCCGCTGGCCCACCGGCCAAGCGCCGCCTTGAAGGAGTCCTCGTCCACGGCCGCGTTGCCGGGCTGCTGATGCGCGCTCACGCGGCTGACTGTATCGGCCCGCCACATGACATGCTTGCTCCATGGCGCTGCCCCCGGCCCGACACCCCGCCATCGCCCTCATCCTGGTGGCCGTGCTCACCGCCATCCTCGCCTGGGTGGTGCTCACGATCACGGCCGACACCCGCGAGCGCGAGCGGCAGGACGCCCTGGCTCCGTTCTACCAGCCGCCGGACCCCCTGCCCGACGTGCCGCCCGGCACCATCCTCCGCAGCGAGCCCCTGGGCGTACAGGTGCAGGGTGGCCGCGCGCTGCGCGTCCTGTACATGTCGGAGCGCGGCGACGGCCAGCCGCGCGCGGCCAGCGGCATGCTGTTCATCCCCACGGGCCGGGCACCGGGCGGCGACCGACCCGTGGTGGCATGGGCACACGGCACCATCGGCCTGGGCGACACCTGCGCGCCGTCGCGCATCGCCAACCCCACGGGCAACATCCCGTGGGTGGAGGGCATGCTGGCCCGCGGGTGGGTGGTGGCCGCCACCGACTACGCGGGCCTCGGCACCCCCGGCCCCTCGGGCTACCTGATCGAGGCCGAGGAGGGGCGCGACGTCATCAACTCCGTGCGCGCCGCGCGCGAGGCACCGGGTTCGGGCGCCGGCGACCGCTGGATCTCGTGGGGGCACTCACAGGGGGGTCACTCGGCGCTGGCCGCCGGGTCGCTGGCGGCCGGGTATGCCCCCGAGCTCGACCTGCTGGGCGTGGCCGCCGCCGCGCCCGCGGCGGAGCTGCGCCTGCTCATGGACGCCGAGTGGAACACGGCCAACGCCTGGGTGATCGGCAGCGACGTGGCCGGCACGTGGCCCGACTTCTACCCGGAGCTCCGTCGCGACCAGGTGCTCACCACCAACGGCGAGATCCACTGGCAGGACATGCTGGAGAAGTGCATCACCCAGGCGGCCTACACGGCCATCTTCCGTCAGGACGTGCTGGGGCAGGACTTCTTCCGCGTGAGCCCGGGGCGGGTGCCGGCGTGGCAACGCCGCGTGGCGCAGAACACGCCGCGCCCGCTGCCCGGCAGCCTGCCGCTGTTCCTGGCCCAGAGCACCGCCGACACCGTGGTGCTGCCCGGCACCACTGCCGCGCTGGTGGCCAACTGGTGCAACGCGGGAACCCGCATCAGCACCACGTGGATCGCCGACACCCCGCACATGACCACCGCCATCGTGGTGGCGCCATCGGCAGTGCAATGGATGGATCAGGTATTCGCCGGGCAGCAGGTGCCCGACGACTGCGCGCAGCCCACGCCCGTTGCGCCCTCGTCACCCCAAGCGGGGTGACGAGGGGCACGGGATCAGGCCGTTAGGCCCCGTCCTGCTCCAGCGATGCGCCCGGCTTGCCGGGGTTGATGATGAGCACGATGATCAGCGCGATGAGCGGGAGAAAGACCGCCAGCAGGCCGAACCCCAGGGGGCTGCGGTTCTTGCGGGCCGCGATGTTCATGGTGAGGAAGATCAACGCGATGTAGACGATGATCGAGATGATGTAGAGGAAGATCATGCGCGGCACCTTACGGATGCCCCCGGGGGCGTCCGGATGGTCCTGATACGGTGCCCTCACCGATCGCCCGCCGTGGGAGAGACCGGCCTCGAGCCGGCGCCGAAGGAGCAACCGCCCCGGAATCTCTCAGGCAAACGGACCGTGGTGGGCGCGGTGACGCTGGAGAGAGGGTGCATCAGCACCCCGCCGACGGGGAAAGCCCCACATGGGGTGCATCTCTCAGGCACACGGACAGCGGGGGCTCCAATCGCAGCCGAGCGAGGAGCACCATGGCCACCACCCAGCAGCGCACCGACCTCTCCGCCCTGGAGGGGCACGACGAGTTCATCGGGCGCCACATCGGACCGTCCCACGACGACGTCGCGCGCATGCTCGATGCGGTGGGGGCCACCTCGCTGGACCAGCTCATCGCGCAGACCGTGCCCGCATCCATCCGCCTGGCAGACGCGCTCGACCTGCCCGATCCGGTCACCGAGGCCGAGGCCATCACCCGGCTGCGCGACCTGGCCGCCCGCAACACCGTGATGCGCTCGCTCATCGGCCTTGGCTACCACGGCACCATCACGCCGCCGGTGGTGCTGCGCAACATCATCGAGAACCCCGCCTGGTACACCAGCTACACGCCGTACCAGCCCGAGATCTCGCAGGGCCGCCTGGAGGCGCTCCTCAACTTCCAGACCATGGTGAGCGACCTCACCGGCCTCCCCCTGGCCGGTGCATCACTGCTGGACGAGGGCACCGCCGCCGCCGAGGCCATGGCCATGGCCCACCGCGGCGGGAAGAGCGACTCGGACGTGTTCTTCATCGACGCCGACTGCCACCCGCAGACGATCGCGGTGGTGGCCACCCGTGCCGAGCCCTTCGGCATCCAGGTGGTGGTGGGCGACCCCGCCACCGACATCCCCGACCGGCTCTTCGGCGCGCTGCTGGCGAGCCCCGGGTCGTCGGGACAGGTGCGCGACCTGGCCCCGGCCATCGACCGCACGCACCAGGCAGGCGGCCTGGCCATCGTGGTGGCCGACCCGCTGTCGATGGTGCTGGTGACGTCGCCGGGCTCCATGGGCGCCGACATCGCCGTGGGCACCACCCAGCGCTTCGGCACCCCCATGGCCTTCGGCGGGCCGCACGCCGGGTTCATCGCCACGCGCGAGGAGTTCGCCCGCGCCCTGCCGGGGCGCCTGGTGGGCGTGTCCATCGACTCGGCGGGCCGCCCCGCGCTCCGCCTCGCCCTGCAGACCCGCGAGCAGCACATCCGTCGCGAGAAGGCCACCAGCAACATCTGCACCGCGCAGGCGCTGCTGGCCATCGCCAATGCCATGTACGCCTCGTGGCACGGGCCGGACGGCCTGCGCCGCATCGCCGAGCGCGCGCACCGCCTCACGGGCATCCTGGCCCGGGGCCTTGCCGACGGCGGCGTGGAGGTGGTGAACGACACCTGGTTCGACACCATCGTGGCGCGCGTGCCCGGCCGGGCCGATGAGGTGCACCAGGCCGCCCGCGCACGGGGCATCAACCTGCGCGAGATCGACGGCGACCACGTGGGGGTGACCCTGGACGAGGTGACCGATCGCGCCACGGTGCAGGACGTGTGGGCCGCATTCGGCGTGGACGCATCGGTGGAGGCGCTGGACGCCACGGCGCCCGACGGCATCCCCGCCTCCCTGCGGCGCGACGACGCGATCCTGGAGCACCCGGTGTTCCAGCGATACCGCACCGAGCACGAGATGCTCAGGTACATACGCCGGCTGTCCGACCGCGACCTGGCGCTGGACCGCACCATGATCCCCCTGGGCTCGTGCACCATGAAGCTCAACGCCACCACCGAGATGCAGGCCATCACGTGGCCGGAGTTCGCGGGCATCCACCCGTTCGCCCCGGCCGACCAGGTGCAGGGGTATGCCCAGATGACCCGCGACCTCGAGCGCGCGCTCTGCGAGGTCACCGGCTACGACGCCATCTCGCTGCAGCCCAACGCCGGGTCGCAGGGCGAGTACGCCGGCCTGCTGGCCATCCGCGCCTACCACCGGGCAAATGGCGACCACCAGCGCACCGTGTGCCTCATCCCGTCGTCCGCGCACGGCACCAACCCCGCCTCCGCCGCCATGGCCGGCATGAGCGTGACCGTGGTGGCCTGCGATGCGGATGGCAACGTGGACCTGCACGACCTGCGCGCCAAGGCCGCCGAGGCCGGTGACCGCCTTGCGGCCATCATGATCACCTACCCCTCCACGCACGGCGTGTTCGAGGAGGGCGTGGGCGAGATCTGCGCCATCGTGCACGAGCACGGCGGGCAGGTGTACGTGGACGGCGCCAACCTCAACGCCCTGGTGGGGCTCGCCAAGCCCGGGAAGTTCGGGGCGGACGTGTCGCACCTCAACCTGCACAAGACCTTCTGCATCCCGCACGGCGGCGGCGGCCCGGGCGTGGGCCCGGTGGGCGTGCGTGCCCACCTCGCGCCCTACCTGCCCAACCACCCCATGCGCGCAGACGCCGGCCCCTCCACCGGCGTGGGCCCCATCTCGGCCGCGCCCTGGGGATCGGCGGGCATCCTGCCCATCCCCTGGGCCTACATCACCATGATGGGATCGGAGGGCCTCACGCGCGCGACCGAGGTGGCCATCCTCAGCGCCAACTACGTGGCCACGCGCCTGGCCCCGCACTACCCCATCCTGCACACGGGCGCGAACGGGCGGGTGGCGCACGAGTGCATCCTCGACATGCGCCCCATCAAGGACGCCTCGGGCATCACCGTGGACGACGTCGCCAAGCGCCTCATCGACCACGGCATCCACGCGCCCACCATGTCGTTCCCGGTGGCGGGCACCCTCATGGTGGAGCCCACCGAGAGCGAGTCACTGGCCGAACTCGACCGCTTTTGCGACGCCATGATCGAGATCCGCGAGGAGATCCGGCGGGTGGAGGCCGGCGAGTGGGCACCCGAGGAGAGCCCGCTGCGCCACGCCCCGCACACCGCCGACGACGTGGCCACCGACCAGTGGGACCGCGCCTACCCGCGCGACCTGGCGGGCTACCCGCTGGCCGGCATGCAGGCGTCCAAGTACTGGCCGCCGGTGGGACGCATCGACTCGGTGCATGGCGACCGTAACCTCACGTGCTCGTGCCTTCCCGTCGAGGCGTACGCTGAGGCCTGAAATCACCCTCGTGCCCTGACCCCTCACCGGAGGACCTGATGCGCCGCACCCTCACCGCCGTCGTCGTCACCATCGCCGCAGGGTCGGTGCTGGCGGGCGCATCCGTGGCCACCGCCGCCGTGCCGCGCACCGTGAGCGCCCTCACCATCAGCGGCAACGGGCCCTTCGACATCCGGCAGGGCGGCAAGCTCACGGGCTTCGACATCCAGATGGTGGAGCAGGCCGCGCGCATCGCCGGCGTGCGGGCGGTGCAGTGGCGCGTGGTGGACTTCGACGACCTGCTCGACGAGGTGCAGGCCGGCGAGGCCATGATGGGCGCCTCGTCCATCACCATCACGCCGCAGCGCGCGGCGCAGGTCACCTTCGGCAGCCCGTACCTGCAGGCCAACATGGGCATCGTCACCCGCAAGAACACCACCGGGGTCCGCAGCAAGGCGGGCCTGGTGGGATCCACCATCGGCGTGCTGCAGGGGTCCACCGCGGTCCCCGTGGCGCGCAGCATCCGCGGCGCGCGCGTGCTGCAGTACCCCACCATGCAGGGCGCCTACAAGGCGCTGCTCGACGCCCAGGTGGACTCGGTCATCAACGACTACGGCCAGTCGCGCTGGTACGTGAAGAACAACGCGCCCAAGTTCCGCTACGCGGGCACCATCCCCGTCAACCAGCAGTACGGCCTGGCCTTCAACGACGACCAGGACGAGCTGCGGGTGGCCATGAACCGCGCCCTCACCAAGATGAAGAAGAACGGCCAGTACCAGCGGCTCATCAGCCGCTGGGGCCTTACCGCGCAGGTGCGCTAGGTCGTGAGCCGCCGGTGTCCTGAGACCGTCGGCTGACGACCTCCGATCACGAGCGATGGGCCAAGCCCATCGAACGAGGCTAGGTGGTCAGCCTCCGGTGTCCTGAGACCGTCGGCTGACGACCTCCGATCACGAGCGATGGGCCAGGCCCATCGAACGAGGCTAGGTGGTCAGCCTCCGGTAGAGCTGCGGCAGCTTCTGCGGCAGCGTGCGCACGTCGTCGATCACCACGAAGTTGGCGTCGGAGTACATCTGGGGCAGGTAGTCCGCGCCCTCCTGGTCCACGGTCACGCAGAAGAGGTGGATCTTCTCGCGGCGGGCCTCGCGCAGCGCCATCTGGGTGTCGGCCTGGGCGTAGGCGTTGTCCTGGTAGGTGTCGCTGTCGTACGGCCGGCCGTCGGTGAGCAGGATCATCAGCTTCACGTTGCTGTCCACGCTCATCAGGCGCTTGGTGGCGTGGCGGATGGCCGGGCCCATGCGCGTCTTGCTGCGGCCGTAGATGCCGCCGATGCGCCAGCGCACGCGGTCGTCGTAGCGCTCGCCCAGCTCCTTCACGGTGTAGAACTGCGCGTCGTCACGGCCGTTGCCCGAGAAGCCGTAGATGGCGTACTCATCGCGAATGGCCTCGAGGGCCTCGCACATGAGGATGAGGCCCTCCTTCTCGATGTCGATGATGCGCTTGCGGCCGTCGATCTTGCGGTCGGTGGATGACGACATGTCCACGAGGAACGCCGTGGTGACGTCGCGGTCCTTCTTGTCGCGCTTGATGTACACCCGCTCGGTGGGCGTGATCCGCGCGCGGCGGTCCACCACGTGCTCCACCAGGCCGTCGATGTCCAGGTCGTCGCCCTCGGACTGGAAGCGCATCTTGCGCATGCGCTCGGGGCGCATGAGCTGGAAGTTCCTGCGGATCTGCGTGACCACGCCGCCGTACTCGTGGAACACCGCCGCCACGAACGCCGGCACCTCGCGGGTGGCGCGCGTCTCGCGCAGCGTGCACCACGACGGCCGGTAGTCCTCGATGCGGTGGTCCCACTCGTCGTACATGAAGACCTGCTCGCCCAGGTCCTCCTCGGCCTCGTCCTCGCCCTGCGCCACCTCCGGGCCCGCGCCCTCGGGGGTCATTCCGCCGGCGGAGTCGGGGGTCTCCTCCCCCTCGGCGTCGCTGCCGCGGCCGCTCTCCTCCATCTCGGCGTCGGTGTCGGCCTTCTGGGCGGCGGCGTCCTCGTCCATCTGGCCCTCGGACACCTGCTGGGCCTGCATCACCTTGTCGGCGGCCTCCATCGACTCCGCCTCGGCGTCCTCGCCCTTGTTCCCTTCCTTGTCCTTGTCGCCCTCGACGCCCTCGGCCTCGATCTGGTTCTGGGCGGTGCTCTCGGGCTGGACCAGCTCCTCCATGACGGGCGGCACGAAGGGCGGCATCTCCATGGGCTCGTACTCGTCGAGCGGGTTGAAGTCCACGTCCCCGGTGTCCTGCTCGCCCTCGCCGTCCTCGGGCTTGGTGGGCTGCTGCTGCTTGGCCTGCTCCGAGAACGGGTCGGTGATGCCCCGGCGCCCGGCCTGCATCACGTCATCGATCAGTGCGTAGATGCGGGCGGTCACGCGCGCGGTGTCGCCCACCGTGGCGTCGGGCGACTCCACCTCGGCCATGAGCCCGATGGCGCCCTCGCTGGCCTCGCGCACATGCGCGGTCATGCCGTCGAACGGCGGCTCGCCGTCCATGGTGGCCACCATCATGGCGTCGATGACCTGCCCCACCTCGGGAAGGTCGGCCGGCGACGTGCCCATCTCCTCGCGGCGCAGCAGCGTCTGCTCCTGGATGAGGTCCATGTCGCGCCGGATGCCCGGGTAGCGGCTGCGGATGAGGGCCTCGATGCGCTGGCCCTCCACGATGTTGAAGATGTCGCGCGCCAGCGCGGGTGCCGGGAACAGCTTGTAGAACTTGGTGAGGTCGCTCTCGCGGCGCCACTCGGCCTCGGTCGTGGCCGTGGGGAATGGACTCTCCCTGGTGCTCATGCCGCTCCCAGTCCGTACTTGGCGTCAAGTTCCGCCACGGTCTCCGGGATCTCCCCCAGGTCGAAGCGGTAGGTGCCGAACTCGATGCGCGCCGCGCCGTGCGCCGCCGCCACCTTGTAGGCCACGAAGTTGCGATCGTCGTCCTCGAAGAACCGCATGTCGGCGGGCAGGATGATGTGGTCGGGGCCGAAGCGGTCCACCGAGTCCATCTCGTCGATGCCGCGCACGGCCACGTCGCGCCCCGACAGCGCGGTGGCGTAGAGCTTGAGCACGCGGGCCACCTGGCGCAGCGCCAGGCCCTCGCGCAGCTCCTCCAGCACGTCCAGTGAGTACTTGGACCCCATGCGGAAGTAGCCGCGGCCCACTTCCTTGTTCTTCTCCAGCACGTCCAGGCCCCGGCGCGTCCACTCGGCCGCCCCGTCGTGCGACACCCGCTCGCCGTTGAGGAGGTCGAGCAGCGTGTTGGCGGCCTCCAGCGCGGCCTCGGGATCGGCGGCGGCCACCAGGCGCACCTCGCGCATGTAGCAGTCGCGGTGCTTGGGCCGGAGGCGCGCCAGGATGGGCGGCAGCGCGGCGGCCAGCTCCTGCGCGTGCTTGCGACGGCGCTCGTCGCGCCGGTCGCGCGCGGCCAGCAGCGACTTGAGCTCGGTGGCGCGCTGCTGCTTGGGCTCGATCTCCCGCAGCTGGCGCTCCAGCTCCTCGAGCTCCTTGGCGAACGCCTGGGTCTCCTCGTCATCCGGCGGGCCCACCGTGGCCTCGGTGACGATCTCCACGTAGGCCTCGGCGATCGACGGATCGGGCGCGTGGTAGAGGTCGGGCAGCTGCTTGGCCACCTCCACGCCCGACTTCCAGCCCACGTCCGCGATGGCGCGCACCTGGTCGAGGTAGTGCTCGATGGCCGCGTCGTCCTGCTCCTCGAACAGCCGCGGCAGCTGGCGCGCCACCTCCACGCCCAGCTGGTACTTCAGGTCGGAGATCTCCTGCACCAGGCGCAGGTAGTCGTCGCGCCGGTCCTCGGGCACGGCGGCCAGCATGTCGCGACCGACGTACATGCCGACGTTGCCGGCACCGCCTCCGCCCTGGGTGGACACGGCCCCGCCCCTAGAACTGCGTGTTGACGAGCTCGAGGATGGAGCGCTGCATCTCGAGGTCATCCGTGATGGGCCGGCAGATGGTGGCCTCGCAGGCCTCCACCGGCTCGACGCCCCCGTGGATGAGCTGGCCGGCGTACACCAGCAGGCGCGTGGACACGCCCTCCTCCAGGCCGTGCGTGCGCAGGTTGCGCACCTTCTCGGCCACCTTCACCAGTCGCTCGGCGACGTCACCGTCCACCCCGGACTCCTGCTTCACGATCTCCTCCTCGAGATCGGCCTTGGGGTAGTCGAACTCCAGCGCCACGAACCGCTGCTTGGTCGAGTGCTTGAGGTCCTTCAGCACCGACTGGTAGCCCGGGTTGTACGAGATGACCAGCTGGAAGTCGAGCGGGGCCTGCACCACCTCGCCCTTCTTCTCGAGCGGAAGGATGCGACGGTCGTCGGTGAGCGGGTGGATGACCACCGTGGTGTCCTTGCGGGCCTCCACGATCTCGTCCAGGTAGGCGATGCCGCCGGCCTTGACGGCCGTGGTGAGCGGGCCGTCCTGCCACACGGTCTCGTCGCCGCGCAGGGTGTACTTGCCCACCAGGTCCGACGCGGTGAGGTCCTCGTGGCAGCCCACGGTCACCAGCGTGCGGCCCAGCTTCCAGCTCATGTGCTCCACGAACCGCGTCTTCCCGCAGCCCGTGGGGCCCTTCAGCATCACCGGAAGGTGTGCCTCATAGGCGGCCGTGAACAGCTCCACCTCGTTGCCGACCGGGAGGTAGTACGGCTCTTCCTCCAGGCGGAAGTCCTCCATCTTCTGGGTCTCGACCGCCATGCGTTCGGCACTCCTTCTGTTTGAGTGATTCGTTGCGAAGTGGCCGGAAAGCCTACAGCCCCACGGGGGCCCGGCCCACCCCCTGCGTCCCGGTGCTACTCGGCGGGCTCTTCCCCGCCTTCCAGCGGCCATACCGGGGGCAGGTCCAGCTCCCACTCGCCGCCCTCGGGATAGTTCTTGGCGTACCACGACTTGAAGTTGGGGATGGTGAACCCCACCACGGCGCGGCTGCCGGGGTCCACCCGCACCAGGATCTCGCGCTCCTCGTCGTACACCGTGGCGGCCGGCACGGGGGCGCCGAACACCGCGGTGAAGGTATCGGCCGCCGGGTCGTAGTTGTGCAACGACTCCGAGGCGTTGCGGATGGCGTTCTCCTCGGCGTAGTTGGGGCCCTCGTCCTGCGTGTCCTCGGCCATGTCCCGTGCCCTCCCATGCAGCGGATCGACCTGCCCGGAAAACGAGGCAGGTCGGCTAATGTACCGCCTCCCTTACGGTTCGATGCCGCGGTGCGGCGGGAGGTCAGCAGCACATGCGAGGAGTCGACGCGACCCTCGAGGTCCTCAAGCGCAATGGCGTGGACGCCATCTTCGGCATCCCCGGGGGCCCGCTCATCCCGCTGTTCGACGCGCTGTTCGACGACTCGGACATCCGCCTCTTCCTCACCCGACACGAGCAGGGCGCCGGCCACATGGCCGAGGGCTACGCCAAGGCCTCGGGCAACATCGCCGTGTGCACCGGCACCTCGGGCCCCGGCGCCACGAACCTGGTCACCCCCATCGCCGACGCCTACATGGACTCCGTGCCCATGCTGGCGCTCACCGGCCAGGTGGGATCCACGCGCGTGGGCACCGATGCCTTCCAGGAGGCCGACATCGTCGGCATCACCCTGCCCGTGGTCAAGCACTCGTGGCTGGTCAAGGACGCCCATGAGCTTCCCACCGTCCTCGAGGAGGCCATCCACGTGGCCACCACCGGACGCCCCGGCCCCGTGCTGGTGGACGTGTGCGTGGACCAGTGGGCCGTGGAGGTGGACGACTACACCGGGCCGCGCCCGCCGCACATGCCGGGCTACGCGCCCCCCTCGGGCGCAGGGCACCCCCGCCAGCTGCAGGCCGCCGCGCGTGCCATCGCCGAGTCGAAGAAGCCCATGCTCTACGCCGGTGGCGGCATCATCGCCAGCAACGCCGCCGACGAGCTCACCCGCATGGCCGAGGTGGCGCAGATCCCGGTCACCACCACCCTCATGGGCCTCGGCGGCTTCCCCGCCTCCAACGACCTCTACGTGGGCATGCCCGGCATGCACGGCATCGCGGCGAGCACCTTCGCCATGCAGGAGAGCGACCTCATCCTGGCCGTGGGCGTGCGGTTCGACGAGCGCGTGCTGTCCACGGTGATGAAGGAGTGGGCGCCCAACGCAAAGATCATCCACATCGACGTGGACCCGGCGGAGATCGGCAAGAACCGCGCCGCGCACATCGGCATCGCCGGCGAGGCCAAGGCCGTGCTGGCCGCCCTGGCCGACACCTACGTGCAGCAGGAGGCCCGCCACGACGACGCCTCGCGCTCGGAGTGGCTCAACCGCATCCACGCCTGGCTGGCCGAGTACCCCTACACCGTGGACGACGACGAGCCCGGGGTCATCGCCCCGCAGAACGTGATCAAGTCGGTGTACGACATCACCGGCGGCGACGCCATCGTGGCCACCGAGGTGGGGCAGCACCAGATGTGGGCCGCGCAGTTCTACCCCTTCGAGCAGCCGCGCAAGTGGATCACCTCCGGTGGCCTCGGCACCATGGGGTTCGGCCTGCCGGCGGCGCTGGGCGCGCAGGTGGCGTTCCCCGACCAGCTGGTGGTGGACATCGCCGGGGACGGCTCGTTCGAGATGACGCTGCAGGAGCTCTCCACCGCGCAGACCTACGGCCTGCCGGTGAAGATCGTCATCCTCAACAACGGCTTCCTGGGCATGGTGCGCCAGTGGCAGGAGCTGTTCTGGGACAAGCGGTACTCCAACACCAGCTTCGCCGAGTTCCAGCCCGACTTCGCCGCCCTGGCCGGTGCCTACGGCATCCCGGGCATGCGCGTGGAGGACCCGGACGAGCTCGACGACGCCCTGCGCGAGACCCTCAGCACCGACGGCCCGGCCCTCATCGACATCCAGGTGAACCGCGACTCCAAGGTGTTCCCCATGGTGCCGCAGGGCAAGGGCCCCGACGCCATGCTGGTGAAGGATCCGGCCAAGTAGCGCCAGCGCGCGGGCGGCGGCGGCCACGCCCCGCCCGCAGTGGCCGCAGGGCGACTACGCGTCGCCCCCCACGTTCGCGGCCATCCGCGCCCTGGCGTCGGCCTGCCTGCCGCTGCTCGCGGGCACGGCCCGCGAGGTGGGCGCGGGGCGCTCCGCCGGCGGTGCCCTGCACCTCATCTGGCGCGCGCCCCTCGCCCCCCCCGAGCTCCCCAACGC
>VFQT010001983.1_pt1 | contig 22401 bp, 22 predicted proteins | sample 3512381 | NCBI WGS metagenome assembly VFQT01 (sample SAMN10412376, study PRJNA504923) | tailings metagenome | isolation source: Relicate 2 Philex TSF3 active mining site | place: Philippines: Tuba, Benguet | collected 2017-08-29
TCTCGGTGATATCGGCCACAATGTCGGCGTACCCTAGACCTGGAGCGGCCTCGGTGGCACCTTGTGAATCCACAATCCGGAACGAGGTAATCCCGTGTGTCACACAAAAACGGCGCATCACTGCTTGATATTTGGTGGCAATGCGCATCGTGCGCCCGGCCGCATGCAGTTCAGCGGCCAAATCGGCCAAATCACGCCACGACCGCACATCAATCCAGGTTTCGGGCACAGCCAACACCAGTTCGCATTTGCCATAGCCGAGATCATCGTGGATGACTAATAAATCATCACGATCGCCACGCAATTCTTCGACCAAATCGAGGCCACTCACACCAATTTCAATTTCGCCGTCGGCCACTTTTTCGACAATATCGGCAGGGCGATGCAACAAGACTTCGACATCGGGAAGCGCGGCAATCCCAGCCGTGTAACGGCGTGGATTGGGCCGTACAATGCGCAGGCCACAACTGTCGAAAAAGCTCATTGTGCCGTCATACAAACTCCCTTTGGAAGGGATGGCAAAGCGCAAAGCCATGATTGAGTTACTCCTGCGTCCGTTGTTGCCACCAATCTGCGAGGGCTTGTTCCCACGAGGTGCGCAAATACTGATCTACATAGGACTGATAGTTGGCGGTACGCCGATCATAGAGCTCCACCAGCTGCGCATACCCATCGGGTTGTTGCATGCGTTCGACCCACGTCGCCAGACCGGCCACTGCGTCGTCGAGCAACTGTTGCCCTTCGGCAGCTGAGGCCTGTCGCGGATCAGCGCCGAGCACGGCCCAATCACGCGGATGCAATGGGGCCGGGCCCAACGTATCGAGACGCACCAAATCAGGGCGCAACGCCAGCGTCTGGGCTGTTTCCCAGCGTCCAGCGTGATCGAGGTAGTCTTCGTCGATGACTGCACCGGGAGGCATCGTCAATACGGTCACTCCATGGCGTTCGGGAGCGGTACGAGCGATGTTCATCAACTCGATTTCGTGACCTTGGGCATAGTGACCACTCAACAGCACCACATAGCGAAAACCCGCTTTGGCCAGACTGGCAAGCATGTCGTCAATCAGGATGTGCATCGTACTCGTGGCGATTTGCAACGAAAAACGGTGCGGCAACGTGGTCATCGGCCACCACATCATCGGCAATAATACGCCACCCGTGCGACGCACGAGCTGGTCAGCCACGTATTGGGCGGCGATACCGTCCATGCCCAATGGCAAATGCGAACCGTGCCACTCGAGAGCCCCCCACGGCACAATGGCCACCGGATGTTGCGCAATAATATGATCTAGGGTGTCAGGATGGAGTTCGGTATACAGTCCCCAGGCTGGATGTGTCATATGCGACCTCATTCTTCGTTCATTGGGCAGACGTTGGCGGAGCTGCCACACGCAAACGCAACAGAGCATACAGCGCTTGATTCACCGGTGTTGGCACACCGAGGGCCAACCCCTTGCGGACGACAGAACCACTCAACGATTCAATTTCCAAGGGGCGACCGTGTTCGAGATCACGTGACATCGACGAGCGTGTGTCGGGGGGCATGGCCCACGCCACCGCCAACGACTGTGTCACCGGATCTGTGTCGAATACCACACCACTCGCCTCAGCGACCTGGCGCGCTTCGCTGAGGGCTGCCGTGAGCAGTGCTACTGCTTGTTCATCGGCCATCAGCGCACCAATCCCCACACCAGCAATGGTAGTCACGGCACTCATGGCCGCCACAAAAATGGCTTTGCTCCAGACCACGGCTTCGCCATGCGGTGCAAGAACGGTCTGCATGCCGGCATCAGTACAGGCGAGTGCAAATGCTTGAGCCATTGGTGAAGCAGGAAGCCCAGCAATCGGACCAAACGTCATGCGCACCGGCTCGATACCACTCCGAATGACACCAGGGGCGCTTATGCTCAACTCGCAATAAATCAAACCAGCGAGTGTAGCAGCCACGCCATAGTGATTTGCCACAGCCTCAAACGCATCTACGCCATTTTGCAGTGTCACAATCACCGTTCGCTCACCAAGCAACGGAGCTATTTGTGGCAAAACGCTCTCAAGGTGATAGTTTTTGGTGGCGAGCACGACCACATCGGCAACCCCGACCTGGGCCGGAGTATCGGTGACCAAGCGTGGTTGCACAGACCACTCACCGTCAGGAGTCTGTACACGTACTCCTGAGGATTGCATGGCCATAGCATGTGCGCCACGGGCAATCAACGCTACTGGATGACCGGCACGTGCGAGGCGAGCACCCACATAGGCACCAATACCGCCTGCTCCAAATACGGCAATTTTCATGGCAACTCCTGATAACGAGTTATCCACTCAGCTAGCGGTAACGCAACATTGGCGGGGCGTGCTCGCCATTGGACTGTCTGATTGTGCATATCTGCTGGCGTCACAATCAACGGCTGCAAGCCACGGCGATCACAATCACGGAGCTGATGCACCAGTGACCGTTCACGCGTGTCACACACTACGGCAATCCCATGTGCCCTGACTTGCTGGGCAATCGCCAAAGCATACGCATAGCACTCATCGCCTTCCCACACCACTGCCACACCAGTTTCGGTGGGTGGCCCAATATGAGCTGGTACGGCGAGCACGACACGTTCGAGACCGTAGGCAAAGCCAACCGCAGGCACAGGCTGCCGCCCACCCAAAGCAGTCACGAGTTCATCATAGCGACCACCACCACACAGCTGTAGTCCGGTCGCATCAGAGATCTCGAACATCATCCCCGTGTAGTAGTGCAACCCACGACCCAACCCGAAATCAAGCTCGAGGCGATCGTCGCGCAAACCATGCACCTGTAGCAGGGCGACCACTGCCTCGACGTCGGCGATACCCGGGTCGGGCAATTGGTAACGTGCTACCAGGTCACGCAAGCGTGCTAAAGCTTCACTCGGTGTGGCACGAATCGTGCTCAATTCGGCCAATACGTTGATGGCACGCTCGATGGTCTCGGGCGGATCATCACGCCGCATGGTGCGCACCAGACGATTGACGATTTCTTCGGCGGGGCGCGTGCCATAGTGCAGATTCACGCCGATTGAGCGCAGCGTGTGTAACAGCAGGGCTTCAGCCTGAGCATCATCGAGACCGGCCAGTAGTGCCGTATCGAAGCCCTGGCTTTCACCTTCGATTTCATTGAGCAACGCCTGGCGCACGGCATCGACACCCCGTACACGCATCCGTTCGAGACTCCAGGTCAGCACGCTACGCGTGCGTTCGCTGACCCCCAACGAACCCAGCAGCTGGCGGATGATGCCAATGTGCCCGATGCGGATGTCGAGATCCTCGATACCAACAGCGGCCAAGCCTGCACACGCCAGCGCCAATACCTCAGCGTCGGCACGCGCACTCGGCGCACCAATCATCTCGACACCGACCTGCGTAAATTGGCGCCATGTACCACGTTGAGGACGCTCATAGCGGAACACGGGGCCTTGGTACTGCAGACGCAGCGGCACTGTTTGATCGGTCATTTTGGCGATATAGGCGCGCAACACCGATGCCGTCCATTCTGGTCGGAGCACCAAATCGCGGCCATTGAAAGAAAACTCATAGGTCTTGCCGGCCAGCTCTTCGCCTAATTTACGTACATACAAATCACGATGCTCTAGGATGGGCAAATCAATTGCCTGATACCCATGAAGTTGGAGCTGCTGCTGTATGCGTTGGGCAATATAGTGCTGCCGCGTCCATTCGTTGGGCAATACATCGCGCATGCCACGTACCGCATCGACAATTTGATCCACCATACACCTCGTGTGAGCATTGTTTTTCTGGTTCCCATGAGTATTTTAACGCATTTCCCCTGCACCCTCAGCGCCATTCCATCTGACAAGCACATATCCCTGACAATTCATTATTGAATCCTGTAACAAAAGACCCTATAATCGCATCATCTGTATCAAAAAACACGCAGTATTTATCACGGAGGACGATGTGATGCGCATCCTTCATCACACGCTACGTCTCGTCAGCTTCTCCCTCTGCCTACACCTCATAGCTTGTAGTGGGACGTCTGCTGTGCCACCACCAGCTACTGCCACTATGCCGCCACCAGCTACTGCCACTATGCCGCCACCAGCCACTGCGACTGCCGTACCTGAGCTGTGCCGTGAACGTCCGATTGCCACAGGCAAAGCACCCAACACCAATGAGCGCATGCCCGGCGGCACACGGTTGCGTATTGCGCGTTCAGACGAAATGAAAGTCTGGAACGTCGATGATGGTGTACTCCTCGACCAAGCTGCCACACCGTCACTGACGATTAGTCCCGATGGATTGCCACTGTTGTACATGACAGCGCATGCCATAGACGGCAAACGCGACGGTTTCGCGGTATCAGTGGGCAACGCAGATGGTACAAGCTGGCGCCATTGCGTTGTCGATCTCGAGGGGTTCCCGCGCTGGATACTCGGATCAGACCCAGATGTGGTGCGCATGGCTGATCAGCAGTACCGCATCTACCTCACCGGTAATCTACGCGAAGGCGACAAAAAAATCGGCATTCACTACGCCGATAGCCGTGATGGTATTACCTGGCGCTATGGCGGTATTGCCTTTGAGTCGGCAGACAGCGTCATCGACTCGATGACCTTCCGCCTCGGCGATACCTGGCACATGTATGTTTTGCCCATAGACGGTATTGACATGATTCATGCTACGTCCGACGACGGACGAACATTTGTACAAGAGTCACGGACACAGCGCATCATTGCCGGCAGGCCTCACGTACTATCGCAGACCCTCGTTGATGCGGATGCCGCCGACAACGCAATCATCTTTGGATTTGGGCCACCACCAGCAAGCATCAGCATGGCCAGTACCACGGATGGTGTCACGTTCACCGATATGCCAGCCAACATCAACCCAATCGTCAGTATTCGCGATGGTGATGCGTTGTTTGTCAAAGACCCGGCAATTGTGTACATGGGGCGCGCTAGCGGATTAACACAACCGTACTTGCTGGTCTACGCTACAGCCATCCCCTGATTTATACGAGCAGAGGATGTTTGGTCGGGTATTTGCCCTCAGCGTACAGACATGCTATACTACACGGCAGTGTGTGCGTTCATTCGTACCGATTTCGGATAAGCATAGTAATTGGCTAAAGGAGCGACGACATCATGTCGCAACAGATTATGGACGCTATCGAGCAGCGTCAACTCAAAGCCGAAGTACCTCAGTTCCGCGAAGGCGATACCGTACGCGTCGGTGTACGCGTGGTCGAAGGTAGCCGCGAGCGCGTACAGGACTTCGAAGGGGTCGTCATCCGCAAGCGTGCTGGTGGCATCAACGCGAACTTCACGGTGCGCCGCATTGCATCACACGGTGTCGGCGTCGAGCGTACCTTCTTGCTGCATGCTCCTCGACTTGATTCAATCACCGTGGTACGCCGCGGTAAGGTTCGTCGCTCACGCTTGTTCTACCTGCGCGGCTTGACCGGCAAGGCAGCCCGCATCAAAGAGCGCCGTTAACCCTATCATGCAGCGGACGACCGTGCAACGCATGTTTGCTTGGGGGTTGGACCGTCTGTACAACGAATGTGCTTTTCTGTACGACCCAGTGGCCACGTGTATTTCACGTGGTCGCTGGTTTGTTTGGGGTAGCAGTATTCTGCCGTGGATGCAGGCCCCCGTGCTAGAGCTGGGCTGTGGCACCGGGCATTTGCAAGCACAACTCCACCAGCACAACATTGCCAGCATCGGTATCGATGCCTCAGCGAACATGCTCAAACGCGCCCGCAGGCGCGCATCACACCTCGTGCAAGCCCAGAGCCAATGCCTACCATTTGCGCCACAGCACTTCGCCACTGTGGTTGCCGTCTTCCCTGCTCCGTACATCATGGATGCCGACACACTCGGCGAGGTCGAACGCGTCATGATGCCAGGCGGACAATTTATCATCGTCTTTGCGGCAGGTGCCAAGTTTCAGATAGACCAACATCCGTTGTGGCACATGCTGACGGCTCGGCAGTGGCAGCTGGCATCGCCACAGCTCACGGTAGCCAAGGCAGCCGTCCATGTCATTGTGGGGAATTATCGTGGCGGCACATCTTGAACACGAATGGGAGCTCTACCAGCATGGCTACCGTGCCATCGCTGGTATCGACGAGGTCGGGCGGGGATGTTGGGCTGGGCCGGTCGTAGCAGCGGCCGTCGTATTCAACGACAGCGTGTTGCACATGCCAGCACTCGTAGCCGGGCTCAATGACTCCAAACAGCTCAGTGCCATTCAGCGCGAACACCTCTACCTGCAGATCCATGCGTTGGCAGACGGCGTTGGGGTGGGTATGGTGTCAGCACACGACATCGACTGCCTCGGCATCCTCAATGCCACCAAAATCGCCATGCAACACGCAATTATGGCCCTGCCATTGATCCCCGATGCACTCCTCATTGATGCCGTATCGCTCCCACACTGGCGACAAACACAGCGCGCCATCATCAAAGGCGACAGCGTGTCGCTTTCAATTGCAGCGGCTTCAGTGATTGCCAAAGTGACGCGTGATCGCTTTATGATTGCCCGTGACCGGCACTATCCCGGGTATGGTTTTGCTCAGCACAAAGGCTATGGCACGGCGGTGCATCAGCAGGCCATCGCACAACACGGGCTACTCGACTGTCACCGATATAGTTTTCGCCCAATGAGCGACATGATTGGTACAGACACGACCCAAACACCGTATAATGCACATGATACGTCGTCCACCTAGCATGCGAGATAGTACATCCATGAATGCATCTGTTGAAGTTCGTGAATACATTCGCCAACTACGTACCATCGGGGCCGAGCTCCCCATTCCGCTCGCACAACGCATTATTGCTGCCGGTGAATCCGCCCTCGGCGACCTCGTGGCAATGGCCATCGACACCACGGCCCTGAGTGGCCCTACGCCGTTGTGCTATGCACCGCTCCATGCGCTACGCCTGCTCGGTGAAATCGGCAGCATCGACATGATTGCGCCACTTTCACACGCCCCCATTCCTGCGACTCCTGATCGCATCAGCGAACAACGTGCCGCCATCTGGGATGGTGAAGTACCTCAGATGATTGCCAAAGTTGGTCCAAGTGCGCACGAAACCTTGGTGGCACTGCTCGACGACGAGCATACCAGCAATATCGGGCATCACCGCGTCGCCATTGCGTTGGCCTATATGAGCCTGGCATTCCCCGATGCCCGTGAAGCCATCATCGCCACCCTCGATGCACGCCTGACCACCCCCGACAGCGACCGTAACGCCTCAGTAGCACTAGCCCTGGCCAACATGGGGGTCGAAGCCAGCTATGCACGCGTGATGGCCGCCTACAAGGATGGGCACATCGCCAAAGATGCCGTCCAACCCAGTCAGCTACGACAGCTCTTGCTCAGCCGCAGTAGTGCCCGCCTCGGGTGTGTGACGCACCCCCTCGGTGAGCGCTATGCGCATCATCCATTGAATCCACCTGCCGCACCAGCAGGCGCCTAGATTCGTATTCGTCCGTAGATTTGACAACCAACCACCAACGCCGGTGTGTACGGCATTGGTGGTTTTGTTATGACAACCAAACAGCAAAGGAGGCCACGATATGATTTCGGTCATCATCAACGAAGCTTGGGAAGCAGAACACTTCCAACAGCATTGGTCGGAAAGCGAACTCATCATCTATCCAGCCGGGACACCAGCTGACGCCGTCGATACACACACCCAGATCCTGAGTGTCTTCATCCACACACCGGTGCGGGCCGCTAATCTGGCACGGTTGCCCAACCTCAAATTGATCGCCATTCGAGCCACCGGCTACGACCACGTCGACATTGAGTATTGCCGTAATCACGGCATCGCTGTCTGCAACGTGCCGGCCTATGGCGAGCGCACCGTCGCCGAATACGCCATGGGGTTATTGCTCGCCACTGCTCGTTGTATTGTGCCAGCCACGCAGCGCCTACAAGCCGACTGGAGCGGTAGCGTGGCCGGCTTACGCGGTATCGACTTATACGGCAAAACCATTGGCATTGTGGGCACTGGGCGCATTGGGCGCAACATGGGGCACATGTGTACCGGCTTTGATATGCGCTTACTGGCCTTTGATCTGACCCCCGATATGCTGTGGGCACAGGCTGTGGGCGCCGAATACACCACCCTCGATGATCTCTATCGCCGTGCAGATATTCTGTCGTTTCATGCCCCACTCACCCCGGCGACCACCCACTTGTTCAACCACGACAGTTTGCACCTCGTCAAACCGGGGGTCGTCATCGTCAATACGTCACGAGGTGGGCTCATCCAAAATACGGCACTGTGGGCAGGGCTCGAGAGTGGCATCATTCGAGCAGCCGGGCTTGATGTCATCGAACACGAACACCTTATCGGCAAAGAGGAACCAGCTGCCGAAATCACCCTGATGCGCCAAATCCTGGCCCACCCCGCCGTCATTGCCAGTGCTCACAACGCCTACAACAGTGTCGAGGCCATCGAGCGCATCGTCAGCACCACCATCACCAGCATGCAGCAATTCGAGAACCAACAACACGTACCCACCCGCATCTGCTAAAAACCCACGGCACCACCTCATTATGATGAGGTGGTGCCGTGAAATGAAACAGTGCACTTACGTGTTATGTCGATTCACGAAACCAAAAATAGAGTGGTAGGGCAGCTGACACCCCAAATACCGCGGTCACCATCACCAATACGAACAGTTGTATTCGTGGTAGCATGCGCCCAGCCCACCATAGCGTCAACGCACTCATGATGACATCAAGTACAAAAAACTGACTAATCCGCGTGCTCCACGCCTCGCGGGCAAAAGCCGCTAGATCGAAGCCGTTGGCATACACCCAAGGCACAAACGCCCAGTACGGTACGATGATACCAGCTAGACAGAGAAGCCACCACACCCAGCGCTGTGGCATATATCACCAGCCCTACGGTTGCTCAGTAGCGACAAAGTTGACCGTCAAATCGGCTTTGTCTTCCACTTTAATCATATTGGCGATATTGGGTGGGTCGAACCCGAAGTCACTCATGACGATGCTCGTCGTGGCTTGACCAGTCACCACACCATCCTGCAACACGCCAGTCACCACCCATGTCACGGATTTGGTCACATCACGCACGGTCATATCACCGACCAACGTAAAGGTGACTTCGTCGCCTTCGGCATAGTCGGTGGGCAGATCAAGGGCATCCGTCGACACGAAATCTGCATACGGGTAGGTGTCAGATTCGAGCCAACGACCGCGAATGGCGTTGTCGCGCCGAGGGCTGTCGCTCTTGAGAGTACGCAAATCCACACGCATACGCGTGACTTCGCCAGCAATGGCACCATCAGCGGCCACCTGGAATTCACCTTCAATGGCATTGGTAACACCAACGGCACGATAGGGACGGTTTTCGCTGAGGAATACTTCATCGACAGCGTACTCCACACTGCTCTGGGCACTATCAATGACAAACACGCGTGACGCTGCCGCTTCGGGGGCTGCAGGAGCAGTCGGCTCAGGCTCTGGCGCAGGAGCCACAGCAGTGGGCTCAGACAAGGGCTCTGCTTCTGCATTCATATCGACGTTTTCGGACACAGGCACGGGCGTCGCAGGTACGGCAGCCGGGGTACCAGCACACGCCGCCAAAAACACCACACCCAACAACACAATCCAACGGGCCATTTCGTCTACTCCTCACTATTTCACACGATGACAGAGATATTTGCGTCATCATCACCATATTGATTTGTTCAGCCACTATGCCCATGCCAGGTACTGCACTTGACAATGGAGGGACCCTTCATTTACTATACCGAAAATCACCATTGCGCACACGTGTGCACAGATGAATAGTTGATGAACACACGAAAGCGAGCAACCGGTGGCGAAACGAGTTTCGATACACGATATTGCGTTACGCGCCAACGTATCGCATTCCACGGTATCGCGGGCGTTACGTGGGCATCCACGCATCAGTGCAGGGATGCGCGCGCGGATCGCCCATATCGCTCAAGAGCTCGACTATACCCCCAACGCCATCGCACGCAGTCTGCAACAACAGCAGAGCCACACAATTGGAGTGGTCGTATCCGACGTCGCTGACCCATTTTGGGGTGAGGTCATCAAAGGGGTCGAAGAAGTAGTCGGTGCGCACCACAAAGCCCTCTTGTTGAGCTCGGCCCAACATCATGCCAGCGGTCAGATGCATGCCATCGAGGTATTCGCACAGCGCCGTGTGGACGGGATTGTGGTGGCAGACTCACAACTGGGTGACACACAGCTTGATCGCCTGCAAGACATTGGGATTCCCACGGTATTTGTCAATAGCCAAACTGCACAGACATCGCATGCATTCCGTCATGTGTGCATCGACAACTACCAAGGAGGGGTGCTGGCTGCACGACACTTGTACGACTACGGACATCGTCAGGTAGCGTATTTGGGCAGTACCAAACGACCGGCATCACATCAACTCCGTCAATGTGGCTTTGTCGAAACATGTGCCACGTATGGGGTAGCGGTTGATGTCATGACGGCAACGGATACCAATCACGACGACCTCGAGTTGGGTTACCAACTCGCCCAACAGATACCCACCCACATCAGCGGGGTATTTTGTTACAACGACCAAGTCGCACTCGGGGCATTGAGTGCGCTCCGTGCTCGCGGCCGAAGTATTCCCGAAGACATCAGCATCATCGGCTTTGACGATATCAGCATTGCCAAACACAGCTGGCCACCGCTGAGCAGTATTGCCCAGCCCAAAGCACTGCTCGGACGCACAGCAATGCAAACCCTGATTGAGGTACTCACAGGCCTACCTGGCCGTGATGATATGCTTGAGCCACATGTGGTTGTGCGCCAAAGTAGCGCCGCCATAGACAGTACCAAGTACACAAAGGAGTTCGTGCAATGACGCCACACTACACCGCCGCCAATTTGTTGGTCGCCCCTGGTAATGCATCCGATCCGAACGTTGTCGTCGAAGTCACCCCGGCCCTGGCACAATGGGAACACATCAACTTCCAGGTACGCAAACTGGCACAAGGGGGTAGCTGGCAATTTACCACGACGAACCACGAATTGGCCATTGTTACCCTGAGCGGCACCATTCAGGTACACAGCAATCGTGGTAATTGGAGCATGGGAGGGCGGCCACATGTCTTCGCTGGCGCAGCCTATGTCCTGTATGTGTCACGCGATACTGATTTGACGGTCACAGCCACCAGCGATGCCGAGTTTGCCGTGACCTGGGTCACTGCTACCCGTGATTTCGCACCTGTTTTGGTTACTCCTGCCGATGTCAAACAAGAGATTCGCGGTGGCGACAACGCCACACGTCAGATTAATCAGTTGATGCCACCAGGATTCCCCTGCGAGCGCCTGGTACTGGTCGAGGTCTACACGCCATCGGGCAGCTGGTCGAGTTATCCACCACACAAACACGACGTACACCGCGAAGCCGCCGATGGCACGATCATCGAAGCCGACCTCGAAGAAGTGTACTACTACAAGCACGATAAACCCGATGGCTTCGCCTTCCAGCGCGTCTACACCGACGACAACTCACCGCTCCAGCAGGCCGGTGCCCCCATTGATGCCGTAGTCGTAGCCCGCCCTGACCACGTGGTGCTGGTACCCGAGGGCTACCACCCCGTCACCAGTGCACCCGGGTATACCACCTACTACTTGAATGTGCTAGCTGGTAGCGCCCAATCGCTGGCCAACGTCGATGATCCGGCCCACACCTGGGTCAAAGATCAGTACAGCGGGCTCGACCCACGCGTGCCGATTTACCCCGAAGGAGCCTAAGGCATGTCACGACGCTATGATTTGCTGTCGATGGGGCGTTCGTCGATTGATTTGTACGCCAACGATGTCGGGGCCGCTTTTGTTGATATCAACAGCTTTGCGGCCTATGTGGGCGGGTGTCCCACCAACATCAGTGTGGCCTGCCAGCGTCTCGGTGGGCAGACCGCATTGTTGACCGCTGTGGGCGAAGACCAAGTTGGCGACTTTATCTTGGCGTTCTGCAACCGCGAAGGCATCGACACACAGTACACACCCCGCAAGCCGGGCAAACGTTCGAGTGCAGTAGTGCTCGGCATCGAGCCACCAGACCGCTTTCCACTGACGTATTACCGCGAAAACTGTGCTGACATCGAGCTCAGCATCGATGACGTACTCGCGAGCCCGGTGGCTGACGCACACTATCTACTGATTAGCGGCACTGGGCTGAGCAAAGAGCCATCACGCAGTGCAACCATGTTTGCGGCCGAATATGCCCAGCGCCACGGCACCAAAGTGGTGCTCGATATCGACTTCAGGCCCGATCAATGGCACGATCCACGGGCATTTGGCATCACATTACGGTCGGTGTTGCGTTCGGTCGATATCGTGCTCGGCACCGAAGACGAAATCAACGCCATGATGATGGGCGAGCGTGCCGAGGTACGTCTCACCCATTCACAGGTCTCGGATGCCCGTGTTGATGGTGACGTCGACGCTGCCATCGACACGATTTTGCAAATGGGACCCCGCGTCTTGTTCCAAAAACGAGGTGGTGACGGCTCACGCGTGCATGTCATCACCAGCGACGGTATCGATCGCATCGACGCACCAGGCTACCCCGTCGATGTCTACAACATTCTCGGTGCAGGTGATGCCTACGCTGGGGGGGTCGTCTATGGGCTCTCCCATGGTTGGGATTGGCGCGCAGCGGCCCGGCTAGGCAATGCTTGTGGCGCCATCGTGGTGACCAAACACGGCTGTGCCAATTTTATGCCCACACTGTCCGAAGTCGAAGCCTTTGTGGCTCCATATGGGGGCTTTTAAGCCCAAAAGGAATTGGTTATGTCGACAATTCGTCTCACCATGGCGCAGGCCCTGGTGACCTTCCTCACCCAACAATATGTCGAGCGTGATGGCCACGAGCAGCGGTTTTTTGCGGGTTGCTTCGGCATTTTTGGGCATGGTAATGTGTCGGGTATGGGGCAGGCCCTCCAACAAATCCCGGCCTTGCGCTACTACCAGGCGCGCAACGAGCAGGGCATGGTACATGCAGCCACGGCGTTCGCCAAAACCGCCAATCGCCTGCAGGCGATGGCCTGCACCACCTCTATCGGGCCCGGCGCCACCAACATGGTGACGGGGGCGGCCACGGCCACCATCAATCGCTTGCCCGTACTCCTGTTGCCGGGCGATATTTTTGCGCGCCGCAACGTGGATCCGGTGCTCCAACAGCTCGAATGGGGGCAGAGTCGGGATATTTCAGCCAATGACTGCTTCAAACCGGTCAGCAAGTACTGGGATCGCATCAACCGCCCCGACCAACTGCCCAGTGCCTTGCTCGAAAGCATGCGTGTGCTGACCAGCCCCAGCGACACGGGAGCGGTCACCTTGGCACTGCCCCAGGACGTGCAGACCGAGGCTTTTGATTACCCGAGTGCTCTCTTCGAAAAGCGCATCTGGCATATCAGCCGCATCCGCCCCGACCGGGCTGCAGTGGCACGGGCGGTGGCTCTCATCAAGCAGGCCAAGCGCCCCATGATTATCGCCGGTGGTGGAGTCATCTACAGCGATGCCTCAGCAGCACTGGCGGCCTTTGTCGATGCTACGGGGATCCCCGTCGGCGAAACCATGGCCGGCAAGGGCAGTCTGCCCTACAATCACCCACTCAATCTGGGGGCCGTGGGCGTTACTGGCACATTTGCGGCCAATCAAGTGGCGCACGATGCCGACCTCATCATCGGGATCGGCACGCGCTACAGCGATTTCACGACAGCCTCCAAAACTGCCTTCCAACATCCTAATGTGCGCTTCGTCAACATCAACGTGTGTGAACTTGATGCTGCCAAGCACTTGGCCTGTATGGTGTTGGGTGATGCGCGCGAAACGCTGACCGAGCTGCAGGTAGCCCTGACTGGGCATCAGGTCGATGATGCCTATCGCCAACAGGCCAGCCAGCTCCAGGCGAATTGGGACGCCGAGGTGCAGCGCATTTACGACATCCGTCTCGAGCCGTTGATTAGCCAGGGCGAGATTATCGGGGCGGTCAACGAGCTCAGCGACCCCGAGGCCATCATGGTCTGCGCGGCAGGCAGTTTGCCCGGTGACCTGCACAAACTGTGGCGTGCCCGCCACCCCAAAAACTACCACCTCGAATACGGCAATAGTTGTATGGGCTACGAGGTCGCCGGTGGGCTGGGCATCAAAATGGCCGCCCCTGAGCGTGAGGTGTATGTGATGGTGGGCGACGGTAGCTGGCTGATGATGTCGAGCGAGCTGGTGACCGCCATCCAGGAGCAACGCAAACTGATTGTGGTGCTCATCGACAACGACGGCTACAAGAGCATCGGCAGTCTCAGTCGCTCGTTGGGCCAAGAGGGCTTTGGTACGCGCTACGCCTACCCCCAAAACGACATGCTCCCCAGCGACGCCGACGGCAACGACGTGGTGCATCTGCCCATCAATCTGGCCGCCAACGCCCGCAGTCTGGGCGCAGACGTCATTGAGTGCCAGAGCTATGCAGATTTGGTGGCCGGCATCGCCCAGGCCCGCCAAAACACCAACACCACCGTGGTCTACATTCGCAACGATCGCTACCACGGGGTGCCCGGCTACGCCAGTTGGTGGGATGTCCCCCCAGCCGAGGTCAGCACCAGCCCCGAAGTCCAAGCCAAGCGTGCCGAATGGGCCGCCAAGCGTGCCACCGAAAAGGACTATCTCTAATTCGCTTTGCCCGCCGTGTCGTCATCTGCGACACGGCGGGCCCACATCAGAAATACGCACATCATGACAGAGTTACTCCGCATTGGGCTCCTCGGCGCTGGGCGCATCGGTCAAGTCCACGCCCGCACCATCGTGCAACGTGTCACCAGCGCACAGTTAGTGGCCATCGCTGACCCCATGCCAGGGGCGGCTGCAACACTCGCGGCACGTTTCGGGGTGACACAGGTCACCACCGACTGCCTCGACATCATCCGTGATCCCAACATTGACGCGGTGATGATTTGCACACCCACGACCACACATTGTGAATACATCATTGCAGCCGCACAACACGGCAAGCATATTTTCTGTGAAAAACCAATTGCCCTGACGCTCGCAGAGACAGATCAAGCATTAGCGGCAGTAGCCGCAGCTGGCGTCAAGCTACAGATTGGCTTTAATCGTCGCTTCGACGCCAACTTCATGCGCGTACAGCAGGCGGTAGCCACTGGCCAGATTGGTGATGCACGCATGCTACACATCATCAGCCGCGACCCGGCCCCGCCTCCCATCGACTACATCAAAACGTCGGGGGGCATCTTCCTCGATATGACCATTCACGACTGGGACATTGCGCGCTTTTTGATTGGCGCCGATATCGAAGAAGTCTATGTGCAGGGTGGAGTCATGGTTGATCAGGCCATTGGTGCCGCCGGTGATATCGACACACATATCACCATGGTGCGCTTCGTCAATGGCGTAATTGGCACCATCGACAACTGCCGACAGGCGGTGTATGGCTACGATCAGCGGGCTGAAGTCTTTGGGAGCCTGGGCATAATCGAGACAGGCAACAACTTCCCCAATGCGGCCACACTCAGTACGGCAACAGCGGTACAACGCGATTTGCCACTGAACTTCTTCATGCAACGCTACATCGAGGCCTATGCCGCCGAAATCGAAGCCTTTGTGGCCGCAGTGACAAGTACGAGCACTGTCCCTGTCGACGGTACCGACGCCCGCAAAGCGCTCGTAGCGGGGCTGGCAGCTTGGCAAAGCTACCACAGTGGGCGACCCGTCAAACTCAGCGAAATCGGCTAAATCGCAGTCCAGAAAGGGCCCTTGCCATGCAAACATTCCGAGTTGCCTTCCTCGGTGCTGGGCGAATTGGTCAAATGCACTTGCACAATCTACGCACCATCGCAGGAGTACAGGTACAGGTCGTAGCAGATACCTCACTCGCCGCCGCAGCCCACGGTGCGACCATTGTGGCGGCACCACGCCACACCGATGACATCTCCGCCGCCATTGCCGACCCCGAGGTCGATGTGGTGATGATCTGCACGCCGACGGGCAGTCACCCTGAGCTCATTCGGCAGGCCGTACTCGCTGGCAAACCCGTCTGGTGCGAAAAACCCGTCGCACTGACCATGCCCGCTGTACAACAACTCAGCGACTTGGTGGACCAACATCAGGTGCCAGTCATGATCGGCTATATGCGGCGCTTCGATGCCCGCTACCAGCGCGCCAAAGCGCGCCTCGATGCTGGCGAACTCGGTCGCATCGAGCGCTGGCACTCACAGAGCATCGACGCCAGCCCACCCAGTCTGGCCTTCATCAAGACCAGTGGCGGGATCTGCATCGACATGATTATTCATGATTTCGATTTGGCGACGTACTTTGTGGGCGAGATCGACACCGTCTATGCCCAGGGCACCGTGGTCGTTGATCCCGGCTTCATCGACGCTGGCGATGTCGACACCATCATCGTCACGGTGCGCTTCAAAAACGGCGCCATTGGGGTCATCACCGGTGGCCGGCGTACAGCCTGGGGCTACGACATCCGCACCGAAATCGTGGGTAGCCAAGAACGGGCCTATATCGCGCTCCAGAGTGCCACCCCCAGCAATCATGATGGCGATGTATCCCCTGTTGAAGCTCAAACACACACCTTTGGTGATGCGTATCATGCCGAATTAACCTACTTCTTTGATTGCCTGCGCCAAGGTATCACCCCTCGCCCCGGCATCGCTGAAGCAGGGCAGAGCTTGCAGGTGGCCATCGCAGCCACCCAGAGTCTACACACCGGCCGCCCTGTGCGTGTCAGCGACATTAGTGCATAACACATCCATCATCAGCACAACAACACACCCCCACGCGATACGCGTGGGGGCATGCCATAGGCACATGTGCTACCGTATCAGCTACACCTCGCGAAATACCCCCCATTCGGGGATATCACGCCCCAACCAATGCGCCAAAGCCTGGTTACTAGCGGCAAAGTGTTGTTCCATGTATACCTGGAGTTCCGGTGCAATCGGATCTGCTGGGCGCACATCGTTGGCATTGATGCGCTGATGTCGTGATGGCGGATCAAAGTCTGCATCGACCCCCAAAAAGCGGTATAAATCCTGAATGGGCTCCAGACCAGCGACCATTTGTTCGTAGATAAGCACATGAATTTGCTCACGTGGGAAGTATCGCAAATACACATCAAGGTACTCCATGTAGTGACCACGTTTGAGATAGGCAAATGGCGAAACCGAAATCTTGCTAGCGTCATACGCATGCATGCGCTCTGATTCTTGATGCAAGGCCGCTTCAATGGGCAACGTCTCAACGCCGTGTTTGACACTGAACCAGTAATTAGAAACAGCGCGTTCAACAGGGTTCCGTAGCACAAACACAAACTTGGCATCAGGCAAGTACGTAGACACATGCTGTGCGGCGCGTTCGATTTCGATGTAACTGGTGCTTTTTTCGCCATACAAAAGCGCACCAGGCTTCTCACCAAAATAGGTCTGGCGATAATAGTCTAATCCCTTGGCAACCAACTCATCATTCATGAAAAACTTGGGCTCAGGCTTGACGGGATGGGCCATTTCGATGTACGGATGATCGGCACATACATGATAGGCATACGTGGTACCAGAACGCTGTGCCCCACCAATAAAAAAATGCTTAGGCATCATGCTGAACCACTTCCTTGATATGATAGGTCTCTTTGGAGTTCATCTGTTGCAATATGCGGATGGTGTATTCACCCAACATGCCCAGCATCAAGATGATTAGCCCGTTGAGTACGGCAAGCATCACCATAATACCGGTCCAGCCCTCGATTTGGATGTTGTCGAGCAGTTTACGCACAAACAACACAATCCCAATCACAAAACTCACCACCGAAATCGAAAACCCCGTCAACGTGACCAGTCGTAACGGCCAAATCGAATAATTAAACAATATGCGGAGCACAAGGCTGAAAATACGGTAGATGTTGTAGTTGCTCTTGCCCTCGTGGCGCTCTTGGTGCTCGACCCACGTATTGCCCACCGATTGCGCAAACATGAGCGCGAGACCCGTCGTGTAGGGGTATGCCGTACGATACGCCAACATGCGGTCGATAACATCACGGTGCATCAACCGAAAATTCGAGGGGACAATGTCCGGTGGACATCGGAATATACGATTATTCATCAGACGAATCAAACCACTCCCCAGTCGACGTGCCAATGAGTGTTGCTTTTGACGAAACCGCCCAAATACCACATCATTGCCAGCAGCCTGCATTTGATTCACCAAATGCACGATTTCTTCGGGGGGATTCTGCAAATCATCATCAATGGTGATGACGTATTCACCACGACTCTGTGCAATACCCGCAAATACAGCATTGTGCTGACCATAGTTGCGGAGCAGGTTCATCGCCACCACATGTGGACGCTGACGCGCTTGCTCGGCAATCACCGACCAACTCGCATCGCGACTACCGTCATTGACCAGGATGATTTCGTACGTCCACCCTTGCTGTGTAAAAAAGGCCGCAGTGCGCTCGATGACCAGTGACACAATACGGGCGCTGTTGTAGACGGGGATAACCACCGAATACGTCGGGGACTGGGTCATGGGTACAATCTCCATTCCAACTCACGCCCGTATCATACCACACTCCACTATGAAATAGGGCGTAATCCAGCCTCGATGCTCGCTCGCCGACCTTCTAAAAACGGTGGTAATGCCAGCGATTCGCCCAACGTCTCAAGTGGCTCGTCAGTCACAAAACCAGGTCCATCTGTGGCTAATTCAATCAAAATATTGCCTGGCACGCGCGCATACACCGAATGAAAGTAGAAACGATCAATAATCGGCGTTGACTGCAACCCAGAGCGGTGCAGACGCTCGATCCAGTAGTTGGCAGCATCATCATCGGCAATACGAAACGCAATGTGATGCACGCCACCATGGCCGAGACGGCTGGGAGGCAGATCAGGTGCCACCTGCACCGCCAATGCACCACCTGCCAGATGCCCGGCCGCATACAATAGATTCGTGCGATGCGGATGCACGACATCGACCTGCTCGTCGATGAGCTCGAGACCATAAATATGGCGGATCACCGTCTCAAATGGCTCACGATTGCGTACCACCACACCAGACCCAAAGATGCCCTTGATGTAGTGCTCGGCTGGCACCGGGCTCCCCGCCCAAGGTGTACCACCAGCACGCCCACCATCATTGATGAGCATCAGCTGTTGGCCCTCAGGGTCGGCAAAAGTCAGTGCGGCGTGCCCATGCCAATCATGTACCCCGGAATGTTGCACGCCGTGGGCCGTCAAGCGCTCACTCCAATATGCTAGCGCAGCCGCACTGCCGACACGCATCGACAGCATGTTGATCTCGCCAGTGCCACGTTGCTGCGGCCCAATCATCGCCCAGTCGAAAAACGTCACTGCCGTACCCGGACTGCCGGTTTCATCACCATAGTACAAATGATATGCTGTCACATCATCCTGGTTGACGGTCTTTTTGACCATGCGCATACCAAGCACCTGCGTATAAAAATCCACATTGCCCTTGGCATTACTGGTTACTGCTGTGACATGATGATATCCACTGAGTTGCATGACAACCTCCCTGCTCAAAATCACCTTGGCTAGTAGCATACCATCATGCCATCTGCACTGCGTCAGCAAAACGTGAACATCACGCCTCATAGCATCACAAAAGCACAATATCAATCGAGTTTTTGGTCCCCATAGTCATCATTGGTGTGGCCCAACGTAGCAACTGCACCTGACTAGATTGCCCCCAAAACACAGGGATTTGCCATTGGCGCTGCAAATGACTCGCATTGACAATGTTTTGCCAGGTCTTTTCGTTAGGAACTTGTTTGAGTGATTTGGTCACACGCTGTGCTTGCGGTGAAGTGACGACGACATACAAGGGAACACCATGCCGAAAAGGGATGGTATCAAGCATTCCACCACCTACATATGCGTGAATGAACGCACGATCATACCATGCCTCTGACTGCAATGTATTCCAAAAGCCAACTACCGCTTGCTGATTATTGACTGGGAATGTACTGCTCTCCTTTTTGAGTACGCTACGCTGTCGATTGCGCAGTCTCGTCAGCACTTCTAGCAATTCGTTATATGCATCGATGACTTCATCACACATCAACATGGTGTGGTAATGGGCCTGATGCATCACCGGATTACGATAGATTGGATATTGCCGAAGTGCTGCATGAGTATCGCCGTCAATATCATCTGTTTCATAGAGGAAGTTTGCTTTTCGCGGTACATCACTGTGTTGTTCTACATAAAAATGCCCGTACATTTGCTGTGAACGGTGTACAAATAATGAGCTCAAACGGTCTTCACAGAGCGCTGCAATATTCGTAAACATACCGTTACGGGCAAAGTACTGTACTGATTGTGGATCATGACGATTTTTGAGATGATTGGCCACCGTCTTCCACACAGCCTGTGCCTCAGCGCCTTTCACTACAGGGCTTTTTTGAATGCTCTGTGTAATATGTGCGGGTATCTGCAGGAAACGATTATATGGGCTACGTTGGTGTTCATCTGGGTTCTGTTGCATCCACATTTCGAGAGTACTGAGTGGTGGTTTGGAGGATTTGGGCATATGACGTGACCTCATTCCTGTGTCATGAACATACTCTCATTATGACGTATTTTCGTTACAAACTCAATCGCCGTACAAAATCACCAAATTCCACGCCGTTTTCTATGCAAAAATACCATTGCGCACTATTTCATTCACCCGTACAATACGTAACATGCAGCAATCAGACATTTTTCAACATTACCAGCTTGATAGTGCTTGGGACGAAATGCGCCACCAGAGTGGCGAAGCACGTGCACAGTACCAAGAACTGATGCAACGCATCCAACACGTCAGCCCACAAGAACTCGCCCAGCGCCAACAAAGCGCGGACGACTCATTCTTGGCGCAGGGTGTCACCTTCACGGTCTACGGCCATGACGAAGGCACCGAAAAAATCTTCCCCTTTGATTTATTGCCCCGCATCATCACCGATGCCGAGTGGCGGACCGTCGAACGTGGCCTCACACAACGCATTACCGCGCTGAACATGTTCTTGCACGACATCTATCATGAGGAGCACATCCTCAACGATGGGATCGTCCCCCGTGATTTGGTCTATAGTTGCAAGCACTACCGCCGTGAAATGCGTGGGCTCAGTGTGCCACGCAACGTGTACATTAACGTCACTGGTTCAGACTTGGTGCGATTGCCATCTGGGGAGTTTGCAGTCCTCGAAGACAATTTGCGTGTACCGAGCGGTGTGTCATACATGCTCGTCAATCGCCAAATGAGCAAACGGGTCTTCCCACAGCTCTTTGATCGCTACAATGTGCAACCCATCGAACAATACGGGCAATTGCTCCTGAGCACATTGCGCTCACTCGCCCCACACATCAGTGATCCTACCATTGTGTTACTCACACCTGGGTCGTACAATTCGGCCTACTTCGAACATACCTACCTTGCCCGTCAGATGGGCATCCAACTCGTCGAAGGGCGTGATTTGGTGGTCCACAACAACGTAGTCTACATGCGCACCACCAACGGGCTCCAGCAGGTCGACATCATCTACCGGCGCATCGACGACGACTTCATTGACCCCCTGGTCTTCCGCACAGATTCAGTGCTGGGCGTACCTGGCTTGATGCACGCCTACCGGGCTGGCAACGTGGCCATTGCCAATGCGTTGGGCACCGGCATCGCCGACGACAAAGCGCTCTACGCCTATGTGCCCGACATGATTCGCTACTACAGCGGCGAAGAGCCCATCCTCAACAATATCGAGACCTTTTTGCTGAGCAAGCCCGATCATCTGGCCTACACTCTCGAACATTTGCACGAGTTGGTGGTCAAAGCAGTGGGCGAATCTGGTGGATACGGCATGTTGATAGGCCCCCACAGCACTCAAGCACAACGTGACGCATTCGCCCAACAAATCAAAGCCGATCCACGCAACTACATCGCCCAACCCACCTTGCAACTCTCGCGGGCCCCGTGTATCATCGATGGGCAGCTCGAAGCTCGCCATGTTGATTTGCGACCCTACATCCTCTATGGCGACAGCATCAACATTGTCCCTGGTGGGCTGACACGCGTCGCCTTGCAACGTGGCTCGTTGGTCGTCAATTCATCTCAGGGTGGTGGCAGCAAAGACACATGGGTGTTGTACGGTGAATGAGGTATCTATGGCCATGTTAAGTCGTGTCGCTGATTCACTATATTGGATGAGCCGTTATCTCGAACGGGCTGAACACACCGTACGACTGCTCGACGTCACGTTGCACCAGCTCATCGATGTCGACGCGCAAGTGTCGCAACAGCGCTGGTTGCGCCTGTGGCAAACCCTGCACTACCAACAGGCCCAA